>Ga0272443_10000722_pt1 | contig 56638 bp, 53 predicted proteins | sample SSMAcet12_FD_193581 | JGI IMG/M metagenome (GOLD analysis project Ga0272443, IMG submission 193581) | Marine sediment archaeal communities from Little Sippewissett salt marsh, Falmouth, MA, United States - SSM-Acet-12 | ecosystem: Environmental > Aquatic > Marine > Wetlands > Sediment ... | reverse complement strand
CGACGGGGGGGGTGGCAGATGTCCTCTCGAAACTTCAGACGTCTACTGATCGTCGTCACCTGTTTGATTGCCGCGCTTTTCTTCGTCGCGTGTCAGTCCGGCGAGACCGCTGAGACTACATCGGCCCCGGATGAGACCGCCGTCATCTCGCTCCGTGAGTTCGTCGACACGTCGTATGCCGAGTTGATCCGGTACGATCCGGACTCGCTCTGGGCATGGGGCGTCGCTGAGGACTACGGAGTCAATGACTTCTCCGTCTGGAGCGAAGTCTCCCTCGAAGCGGTGAAGACTTGTGCTGAGCTCGCCGCCGAGATTCTGGATGAACTCCGGGCGTACGAAAAGGAGCCGCTCACGAGACCCGAACGCATCGTCTTCGACGCGTACGAGTGGTTCCTCGAGGACTACCTCCAGCGAGCCAACTACCCGTACTGGGACTACGTGATCGGCTTATCGAGCTACGGCATAAACAACATCGCGTTCGACGTGATGGTCGAATGGTCGATCGATGACGAAGCGCGCGCCGAGGCGTACGTCCGCCGCATCGAGGGAATCGACGAGTGGATGGACCAGTTAATCGACGTTTACCGCGCTCGCGAAGCGTCTGGCGTCATCCCGACCGAGTACGCGATCGAGATGACGTTGATGGATCTTGACAACGTCTTCCCGCCGGACGAGGCGGGCGGAGTCGATCCCAGGTCGCTCGCCGTCTTCACTTCCTTCGCCGATCGCCTGCGCGAGGTCGAGTCACTCACTTCGGCCGACCGGAGACGCCTTCAGGACGAGGCGATTGCAGCCATTGAGGCGAACCTGATTCCCGCCTACAGAGCCTTCCGAGACTACGTTGCGTCCCTCAACGGGCGGGGGACCGCGGTCGGCGTGATCGGATACGACGGAGCGACCGAGTACTACGAGTATCTCCTGGCCCATCACGTCACGAAGCCGATAACCCCTGAGGAGGTTCACGCGATCGGCAAGCGGGAAGTGCAGCGCCTTCAGGAGGAGATGCACGACTACGCGACCGCCGTTCTCGGCTGGCCGGAGGGGATGACGATGGCCGAACTCGAGGCGCGAATCGTCAAGGAGAACCAGCCGATCCTTCAGGGTGATGAACTCCTCGCCGAGTATCAGGCATACGTCGACGAAGTGGCGCCGCTCCTCCCCGTCTACTTCGGAACATTGCCAGAGTCCGAACTCGTGATCACGGTCGACCTTGACGGCCCGCCCGCCTACTACCAGGAGCCGCCAATCGACAAGTCGGGCCCCGGAGAGATCGTCACGAGCCTGTTCAACATGGTCCCGTTCACCGCGTACGACGAGCCGGTCTTGATGCACCACGAAGGGATCCCTGGGCACCACTTCCAGATCGCGATTTCCCGCGATCTGGACCTGCCCGACTTCCAGCGCGACCTGATTAGCAACGTCTACTTCCGGCATCCGCTCTTCCAGGCGTACACAGAAGGCTGGGCGCTCTACGCTGAACGCCTCGCCGCGGAGATGGGCGTCTACAAGAACGATCCGCTCGGCGGGCTTTGCCAGAAACGGCTCGAACTTGCGCGCCTCGTCCGTCTGGTCACCGACACAGGCCTCAACGCGATGGGGTGGACGTGGTCTGAAGCCCAGGAATACAGCCGAGACGCGACCGGCCGCGTGGAGACCTCGACGCGGCAGATCCACTACGACGGCTACCCGGGACAAGTCACGATTGGCATGGGCTACGTCATCCTGCGTGACCTGAGGCAGCGAGCGATGGACGAGTTGGGAGACGCATTCGACATCAGGGCATTCCACGATGCGGTGCTGCTCCACGGAGCGGTCCCGTTCTCCACGCTCGAGTGGATCGTCGATGAGTGGATCGAGGAGGTGTCTCGGGATCGAGAGGCATCTGAAGGCGATGGGGTCAGATGCTGTATTGGAGTTCCGGGTTAGAGACCTACTCGAAGCAGCCAAGACGCATCAGCATCGGAAGGTTGAGGCTCCACCGAATGACGAAGGCGCTCAAGGCATCGAACGCGTACTTCGCTCTAGGAAAACTTCCGCCACGCCCTTCCGATCTCGAAGTCCGTGAACCCGCACGACTGATAGAGCGCGCCGGGCACCGGTTCATACCAAGAGGCATAGGCCCCGACGGCCCCCAACCAGTGCAGGCGCCGAAGGGTCTCGGTCACGACGGCTTTCCCCAGGCCCTTGCGCTGATGGGGAGGCGCCGTGCCCACGAGGACGATGTTGCCGGTTCTCAAGACGTCATCGAAGTAGCACGTCGAGAAGGCGACGATCTCTCCGCTCCCCTCAGCGACTGCAACGACATCGAGGTCACGTCGATAGAGCGGCGCGCGCTTCACGTTTCGATACCACGCACCCTCCGGATCGGCCCCTTCGTCAGGCTCTCCGGGGTGAAACGCACGCCATGAAGCCAGACTCCGCGATGGGTGCTCATCGGTATCGCCCATCGATCGCAGCAAGTAGCCATCTGGAAGAGGTGCTGAGCCCGGGGCCTGAGGCAGAGCCTGCCAGGCGTTGTGTTCAACGGCGTGGTCACCCTGTCCATGTTCATAGCCTCGCGACCTGAGCAAGGCGTTCAGGCAATCGTCCTTCTCATCCGCCCAGACGAAGGTGACCCGACGCCCATCTCGGAGGGTCATCGTGAACTCAGACTCAGCAATCTCCAACATCTCCGTGAGCAGACTCTCCGTGACAACCTTCGGATCGGCCATCGGATGGCAGACGCCAGGATCACCTTGGACGAGAACGGCGCCAATCTGGCCATCGGGGGCTTCCCAATACCGAAGCTCGTGCGGTGGGCGCTCCACTACGTTCTCCAGGTAGTGCCATCGCCAGTGGTCGAAGTCACCGACGTGCCACTTCTCGCTGGGTCTCGGATCGGCGGCGCGAAGCGTGCGGAAGAACTCCCGTACGCGCCAGTAATCGTCAGGCGTCTCGTATTGCTTGCACTTGAGAGTCATGGGTGCCCCGCTGGTGAAAGGTGCGCCAATCGTATCGTGCTTCCTCCCGTCTCTCCAGCGTCCAGCGGGGCTACCGACTTCCGAGAACACGCTCCTCGCAGTGCATGGCGAGGGAATTGCCGGCATGGCCGCCCTCTTCGCGATTGAGTGCTTGATGGACGGTTGCTGAACCTACGCCAGCTTGCCGTCCAGGTACTTCAGCCACGTGACGTAGCTGTCCTCGTCACTGGACGCTCTTGAGTAGACGCCTTCTGCCACCGGATTGGCCTCCCCGCCGCCGCCGACGCAGGCGTGGACGGCGCCTCGTTCCACGAGGCGGCGCATGCCCTCATGGAGGAGCGCGGTGCAGAGACCGCGCCGCTGGTGCTCGGGCATCGTGCCCACCGGCTCGTAGTATCCTGAACGTGTGACGTCGTCGTACCATACGGTGCAGAAGGCGACAACCGCTCCGTTCTCGTCGGCTGCGACGAGATCCAGGTCGCGCCGGTACAGAGGAGCCTTCATCACATTCCGGTACCAGTCCTGTCCCTGGTAGTCCTCGTCCGGCTCATCCGGATGGAACGCGCGCCAGCTGGCCCAACTCCTCGACGGAATGTCCTCGAGCGTCATCGGCCGAATCGCATAACCAGCGGGCGTCGGTACTTCGGGGATCGGGAGCGACAGATCGCGATACCGGTCGAAGGCCTGCGATCCGGGCCGTGGCGCATAGCCGCGCCGCGTGAGAATCTCCTCGCGCAGCGTGTCCCCTTCGAGCAGCCCAACGGCGAGCACCGGTCGGCCCGAGGATGGGCCAATCGTCCTGAGCCGTTCCTCTGCCAGACAGAGCATCTCTTCTTCCAGCTCCGAAGCTCGGAATCGGGGATCGACCTGGAGGTGCGCATGTCCTGCGTCCTCGGGGTTGAGTACGGCGACGATCCGGCCGTCATCATCTTCCCACAAGAAGATCCCCTCTTCGATCGGACAACCGCCGCAGTTCGGAGCCACGTGCCAACGCCAGTAGTCGAGCCGTGCCACCGGCCACGAGAACTGCCGCCGCCCATTCTGCAGGAACACGTCGCGGAGGAAGTCGCGAAGCGCCCAGTAGTCTTCCTCAGTCTGATATGGTCGTTGTGTTAGCTTCATCGGTTGATCCTTTCTACCTTCGTGCCGTCATTGAACGGCACGCAGTCGCGCGGTCGGTGACCACCATGTGAACTCCACACCGAAAGGCAGCCGTGAAGACGCAATACAGAGCATCATCGGAATCGGGAGTAGCAGGGCTCGGAACAAGAACCCAACGCGCCTGGGTGTACGGCCTTTCGGTCCGTGCTAGTTCTCCGCCAGGATCACGTTCGTTCTTCTCCTTTCCGATGGCCGTGTCAGGGCACCGGCTCTTCGCGGAGTGTCGTCGGGCATTGCACCACGACATGCGAAGACGGCGGTGAGTCTATCGGCATGTCTTCGATTCCTCAAACGGTGCATCAAGCGAGTGAAGGGGAGTTCAGGATGCACACACCGCGTTTCGGGCAACCTAGCCCCGACAATCAGGTTTGAGTCTCGCGATTCAAATCAGAGCAGTGGCCCCTCGATGAGCCGATGGAGGAGCTGTCCGGCGACTCGGAGCGTCATCCCGTCACGGTCCTTCGTTGGATTCACCTCGACCAACTCGACGAGGGCGAGCTTCTCGAGCAGGTGCGCCTGCTCCATGATGACGGCTCCCTCGCGAGACGTGAGGCCACCCAACTCCGGGTAATCGACACCCGGAGCGAACGTTGGATCCAACACATCGATGTCGAATGTGAGAACGACGGCGTCCGCCCTCTCGGCAACATGTGCGAACGCCTCGCGGCAAACGTCAACGATGCCCAACCGCTCAACGTCGGATGCCGTGAAGGCGCAAATGCCCATCTCGTGAATCGCCCGTTTCTCCTCAGTCAAGACATCTCGAAGACCGATGAAGGCGATGTTCCGTGGAGCGATGCTCGCGGCAAGCTCAGGTAGCGTCCGGAGACCGCCCACGTCTCCCCCGAGGATGTGTGTGACCGGCATAGCGTTCAGCGTGTTGGTTCCATGCGGACCGGGGGTCTCGAAGTCCGGATGCGCATCGAGCCACAGGAGTCCGACCGAAGGCTCCTTTACGCCCCGTTCTCGAAGGTTCTCGGCAACCGCTGCCACGCTCGCAGTGGTGATCGAGTGATCGCCTCCGAGAACGATAGGGACCGCTCCTCCACTCAGTGACGATGCGAGCCTCGCCGCGAGCGCTGGTGCATACGCCATCATCTCGGCGAGCCCCTTGGGGGCACGACCAGGGTCGACCTGCCCCGGCGGCTCAACATCGCCCCGATCAACGATGTCGATGCCGAGCGACCGGAGATGTTCCACTCGACGAGTCAGGCCTGCGGTCCGAATCGCTTCCGGCGCCTTCCCCGTCCCTTCGTGTTCCGAGCCGGAGTCGAAGGGCACTCCGACGATCTCCCACCTTCTTCCCTCCATACAGCAGCCTCCTAGTGAATCCCATCCGAATCGGAGTGTCGTGCCGCCCTGGATCTACGGAACACACCAGAGCTGCAAGACGGTAAAGGATCGGCAGCAAGGCCCGATCCTGAACGAGTGGCTCATCAACCTGATGAGCCGGAGGCGTCGACCACTAGCTCGGAGTGTACTCAATCGGCCGCCAGCCGAAAAAGCGCGCGTTGGGGACAGATCTTGGCTCTTAGGATCCTCTGACGGGGGGGGCGGGGATGACACGGGTGACTCGGCGTGGCGAGTCGCTTGCGAGTTGCTAACACAACCTGTGGAAGTCTCCTTGTACGATCGACTGCTGCGTCTCGGAGAGCATGGAGTGAACTCACTCCATCAGCTTCTCGAAGTGCAAGAGCCCCTCTTCTTCCTTGTCCACGCGGAACCCCAGCTTCTCGTAGAAGGGACGCGTCCTTGTGTTCCAGACAGGCGTGTCAGTTGTCCACTTCGTCGCCTGAGGGTATCGCTCGAACATCAGTTTCATCGCCCGCGATCCCACGCCCTGCCGGTGACAGCTCGGGTCGAGGAAGAGCTGGCAGAGGTAGAACTTGTCCTCTGCATCCTGGAAAACGTGGAAGCCTCCGACGATCCGTCCGTCCATCACGATCATGAGGTACGCCTCCGCTTGCTGCAGCGCACGGCGCTGGTACTCGACGGAGTCGTATCCCGGAGGTCCTCCGATTCCGGGTGCTCCACACTCGATGTCCGTATGAAAGGCTCGAGTGCAGATCTCCGTCAGCTGTTCCAGATCCTCTTCACGCGCCGGCATTAGCTCGATCTCCCTAGCCATCGGACGACCTCCCTCTCTCATGCTGGGCTCCCAGCACGGCGGACGTTGCCCCAAAAGAAAACCAAACTCAACGGGAATTCCGGGAGACATCGACGGCCTTTCTGATCGATCCCATTGGTATGATGAATCGGTATACACACACCACGTTTCCGGTGTAGCGGGACAAGTCGAAGGAGTGCGTGTCTATCGATTCAGTGAACAGATTGCTCGCTCCGTTCGTCTCTCTACATGTGAATGAGAAGACAAGGCGGGCTTCTTTCCCGGTGCAGACGGTCACGACCCAGAGCTCACGCTTCACGCTCGAAGTGAACCTGGCAGGGCACACTGGCCACCCATTCGATGCAGGCCAGCGAAGAGGGGGAAGAGGACCATGACATTGTCGAGCCTGGATCGTCTCCCCAAGCGAAGAAGGACTTGCCGATCAGGTAACTCGATGGAAAGGAGTGTGACGCGGTGATTCCACACGCCGCCAGCCTATGAAGGAACGCATCCCAAGATTCACCATCACGACCGTCGCGGGAACAGGGACCCTCGGATTCGCCGGAGATGGTGGGCCGGCCACCGAGGCCTTCATCAAGAATCCCACCGCCGTAGCACTCGACCGTCACGGGAACCTGTACATCGCCGACGTCTACAACCTGCGCATCCGGAGAGTCGATACCGACGGAACGATCTCGACCATCATGGGCACTGGGACCTCCGACCCACAGACCGAGGATCGCCCTGCAATCGAGACGAACCTGGACTCGGCGTACGGCATCGCCATGGACGCGAAAGACAACCTCTACGTTCTGAGCCGCGGGCACAGCAAGATCCTACGACTGGGTAACGACGGGATCGCTCGACGAGTCGTCGGGAATGGCGAAAGCGGGTTTGGAGGCGACGGAGGATCGGCAATCGATGCCAGGATCCAGAATCCGTGCCATCTCGTCGTTGACTCGGAGGGAACGCTGTTCGTCGCCGACACGGGCAATCATCGAATTCGCAGAGTCACGTCCGATGGAGTCATCACGACGGTCGCCGGAACCGGGGAAGAGGGCTACAGCGGAGATGGAGGACCAGCAATCAAGGCCCAGCTTGCTGCGCCGGCGGCGATCGCAATCGACAGGGAAGGGAACCTCTACATCGCCGACTTCATCAACCATCGAATCCGTCGCCTGTCGAAGGACGGGATCATCACGTCGATCGCGGGCACCGGCGAGCCCGAGTACAACGGCGACGGAGGATCGGCCCTGGAGTGTGCGATCGGTGAGCCGTGCGGCGTGGCGGCGGACGAGAGTGGCTACGTCTACATCGGCGACCAGGTGAACTGCCGAATCCGCGTGGTCACGCCCTCGGGGATCATGCACACGGTCGCCGGGACCGGTGTGGAGGGGTACTCGGGCGACGGCGGACCGGCCGAGAGCGCCCTGATGTCGAATCCCGACATCATCGCGCTCGATCGCGAGGGGGATCTGTACGTGCCCGACTACTCAAACGCCGTCGTGCGCAAGCTCACGCGCAGCATGATCGACTAGGAGATCCCCCGTAGAGGAGGAGCCAGGGCGCCGTCCTGGATTCGTTCCCAGGCCCGCAATCCGGCTCCCCGGGATCCACGACTGAAGTTCCAGAAGCCTAGACGATCTTCCTCCAGGCCCTGCCGATCTCCTGGTCGGTGAACCCGACGGATTCGTAGAGCGCGCGAGGCCCGGGTTCGTCGTACCAGGAGACGTAGGCTCCGATCGCGCCGAGATGATGCAATCGGCGCAGGGTCTCCGTCACGACGACCTTCCCCAATCCCTTCTCCTGATGGGGCGGCGCTGAGCCAACAAGCACGATTTCGCCGGTCCGTGAGACGTCATCGAAGTAGCAGATCGCAAAAGCGGCGATGTCACCATGATCCGCGACGACCACCACATCAAGATCGCGTCGATACAGCGGGGCGCGCTGGATGTTCCGATACCAGTCGCCCGTGGGACCGGCACCCTCGTCCGGTTCTCCCGGATGGAACGAACGCCATGAAGCCAGGTTTCGGGCCTGTAGCTCATCAACGTCTCCCATCGATCGGATGACGTATCCCTTGGGAAGGGGCTTTGGATCCGGCGCTTCGGCCAGGGCCTGCCAGGCGTTGAACTCCGTCGCGTGTTCGCCTTCCGAAACCTCGTAGCCACGCGCTTCGAGCACCGCATTGAGGCACTCGTCCTTCACGTCCGACCAAACGAAGAGACCCCGTCGGCCGTCGCGCAGGATGGTCGTGAACTCCGACTCGGCGACGTCGAGCATCTCATGACGCAAATCCTCTGACGTGATCTCGGGATCCACCATCGGATGGCACACGCCCGGATCACCCTGCACGAGAACACTCGTGATCTCCCCGTCGGCTGCCTCCCAATACCGAAGCTCGTGCGGCGGCCGCTCAACCACATTCTCCAGGTAGTGCCATCGCCAGTAGTCGAACTGGCCGACGTGCCAATTCTCACTCGGCCGGGGATTCGAGAGACGAAGCGCGCGAAAGAACTCACGCGTATGCCAGTAGTCGTTTGGCGAAGCGTACTGCTTGAGCTTGAAGGTCATGAGGGCTCCTACGTGTGCCGGATTCGCGCAAGGTTACCGGCTTCACGCAGCCCGCTCCAGCGAACACATGCTCGGTTCCATCGGAGTCAGAAGCCAGATTGCGCCTTTGCGTCGCGATTCGCTAGACTTGCCGCCATGGATCAGCACTCGCTCAATCTTCGTGCAGCCACTCCCACTCTCGATGAAGGGCTCGTGTGTGCTCGCTATCTCGACGAAGCTGCCGAAGGGTTCTTCCGCATCATGCTTGGGCGCCGCGCCCCCGAGATCCTCGCCAAGGCCTACGCCCAGCCTGACAACAGCTACTCCTACGAGAACGTGATCTTCGCTGAGCATGACGGGCGCATTGTCGGCATGGCCCTAGGATTCACCGCGGAAGAGCACCACCGCTTCTCCGACCGCCCCTTGAAGCAGGCGGCCGGATTCCCCGCTCTACGAATGAGGACCGTACAACTGCTGATTCGCCCAATGCTGCAGGTTCTGAAGACCATCGCCGACGGTGACTTCTATCTCCTGTCGATTGCGATCGATGAAGATCAACGAGGCCAAGGTGTCGGCTCCGCCTTGATCGACTCCATCGAAGAGCGGGCTCGCGCCAGCGGATCGACTCGACTCTCCCTCGACGTCGCCGTCAAGAATGAGGGCGCGCGCTCTCTCTACGAGCGCCGCGGGATGACCGTCAAGTCGAGATGGCCGAAGCGCCTGAACCTACCAGGTCTCGGCCTCCTCCGAATGACGAAGACACTCTGAGCCCTCGACGGTCACCGAGCCATAGACAAGCTTTCGCTCTTCGGGTCTCCGCGCCAGGGAGTTCCGAAGACGCTCGCGGCTCAGCATGACGAGCCACCCGTGTCCCCAAACTTCGTTGAGGTAGCCTCCTACCTCAGATGCACAGCGAGGTAGTAGGGCCAGACCACAAGTCCGAGAATAGCCTTCCACCAGACAAGCTGTGCGAATCCCAGCGTGAACAGCCAGCCGGCACACCAGAAGAAGGTAGCCAGACTTCCCTCGTAGACCTTGTTCTTTCCCACGATCGTCCCCCCCTTTTCCCAGATGCCCGCCATGCTACAACGTCCGGAACACAGCGCCAAGTCTCGAGCTTCGGAGTCACGTGCTGCATTGGGTCGGGCACAGCAACTCAGCTGGTCTGAGCGGCCAGCGCGTTTCCATGGGACTCGCAGTGAACCCGAGTCGCGGAACGGCCCACCCCTTGAGCGCAGTGCCGCCCTCCTGCAACGGCAGTTGGCCCGGCGTCCACATCCGAGCACAATCGGGGTCCTAGGAGGCTCGAATGATCGTCATCCGCAAGGAGCTTTGCCCACAGAATCACGCCTGTCCAACATTGCCGTTGTGCCCTGTCGGAGCCATCTCTCAAGAGGGGTTCAATGCTCCGACTGTGGACGACGAGAAGTGTATCTGCTGCTGCAAATGCGCGGACAACTGCGCCGTGTTCGCACCGATCGGGTGCTGTGAGAAGGGGGCTGATCCGCGATTGCCGTGACGAGATCGGGACGGTTTTCCCGGATCTGGTCCTCACTCCTGGTGCTCCCGGGATGCGTCCCCCGAATTCCAGCGGACGATTGATCGTGACGAAACACGGAGTACAGTTGGCGACAAGACGCCATCGATTCCCAATCATCCCTTCGCGATGATTGGGCAGCTACCAGACAACGAAAGGGTGGAAGACCATGGAAACGAATCGGGCCACGGAACATATGGCGCAAGGCTTGGTCTGCTCGGAGTCCGTACTGCTGGCAACGTGCGAGGAGTTCGGGATCGAGGTCGATGAGAAGGTCATTCCCAAGATCGCATACGCCTTCGCCGGCGGAGTCGGCAATACAGGCGCCATCTGCGGTGCCGTCGCCGGCGCCATCATGGCGATCGGCCTCATCAAAGAGCGCGGCAAGACGATGGAGGAGATGTTGAGCGTCCTTGGCTTGGCAGCCGAGTTTCGCAAGCGCTTCGAGGCCGAGAAGGAGACGATCAGCTGCAGAGAACTGACGGGCGCGGACCTGACCACCGAGGAAGGGATCAAGGAGTACATGAGCTCCGACACGCCCCAGACCGTCTGCTTCCCGGCGGTCGCCACGGCGTACCGGCTGGTAGTGGATCTGCTGAAGGAGACCGCGTAGTCCCTGGCGACTCGGCAAGCCGAGTCGCTTGCGAGTTGCTGAGTTGGTGACGCAACTCGTGGCGGGGGTCTCAGAGGTGTGGTTTGAGACACCGGCGTCGCCGCAGTGTGCCGACGCCTCTGTACTCATGTCATCCAGCTGGCTTCTCGCGCTGCTAGCGAATCCCTAGCCCGGGAAGCGAGCGGGCTCGGCTAGTCTCCAATTCTCCCGATGAAGCTGAGAACTGCGTCGGCCATTCGCTCGGGGATCATCATCCAGCCGAAAGGATGGACGGCTCCCGGCACCACGACGATCTCGCACTGCTTCGGCAGCCGAGAGAGCCGCTCCATGATCTCGCGTTGCCGTTCGTCTTGGGCTTCCTCTTCTCCGGGCAGCATGAGCACGGGGCAGGTGACGCGCCGGTAGTAGTCTTCAACGAGAAGGTTGAAGTAGTTCTCCATGTAGGCCATGCGCGCCCACTTGCGCCAAGCATCGACAGCCCGACCGTCCGGCCTTTCCACAACGCCGTAGGCGAGAACGGTCTCCATCGCCGGATGCCAGATCCCGTGCTTCTGGTAGAGACTTCGAACCGAGTCGACGAGCGCCTCGTGAGACTCGTAGATCTTCTCCGGTCTCTCAGCCCTATCCCGAAGCTGCTCCAGCATCGCCTCGTCGTCGTCTGCCAGGCACGCCGCTTCGCGGACTCCGTATGGGCCGTACTCGCTTGCCAGAGCTCCCTCCGCAACGAGCGAGAGCACTCGCGCCGGCAGGTTGGCGGCAAGGCTCAAGCCGACCTCAGCGCCGATGGAGCTCCCAACGACGTGGGCCCGCTCAACGCCGAGACCATTCATCACGCCGGCGACATCATCGGCCATGTCATCGATGTGATAGCCGGCCTGGGGTGCGTCGGAGCGGCCGTGCGCACGGAGATCGAGCGCAATGCAACGGCACGTGTCGCGAAGGCAGGAGATGACCGAATCCCAGACCCTCAGATTGGCGCCTCCGTGATGGAGAAGGATGATCGGCGGTCCGTCGCCGTCGTGATCCTCTACTTGGATGCCCACACCATCGACATCGATCTTCCGTGCCCGCATGAACTCCCCTTCAACTGCGTGAGATGATTGACTGAGCGGATTGTATCGAGAGTTCCGCCCGGAGCGACGAGCTCAGATCCTAGGTTCCTGTGCCGGCTTTCCGCGTCATGGCGAAGCGACGGGCCAGGCAGCCAGCGACTCGCGGGAGCCCCTTGGATCTCTCATCTGCAACCTGCGGCCCAGCTGATCTGGCGCGGCGATTCATCTTTCGTGTTCCCGCATCCTGTACGATATTCTCTGGTAACTCCTGTGCGTATGCGTAATGGTTTGTCATGAGGGTATCTTTCGTGTAGCATCAAAATACGCCACTGCACTCACGATCTGCACGGAAGGAGGGGCAGACAAGCACAACTGCCTGGAAACTCGTATCGCCCGCACGGTCTGAGTTCACGCTTGCAGCCGTGCGACCGCAAGAAGAGCAGGATAGGAGGTTCTCGTGAAATGGTCACCTGTGGTTCTGGCTGTTGTGGCCATTGGATTCGCATGCAGCGCGGTTGATTGCGGCGCAATCGATGATGCCATTGCCTACACGATGAAGCAGTACGGCCCGATCGGGGTCTCGGTCAACCTGATGCTCGTCACCGACACGCACTCGGAACTCCCGCCGTTTGAGTGGGTGACCGTGAGTGTCGCCGTTGCACCAGTCGTGCCTGACCCAGAGTGGCGCATGGACACGTGGTACTTCGGGGGGCTGATCCATCGAGAGAGCCACGGCATGCGCCTCGGGATTCAGATGATCGACCTCGGCAAGCTCTTGCCCTGTTCCGAGGTCGTGCTGAAGCTTCCGCCCGGGTTCCGAGTCGACTTGGCGTCATGCGAGCTCTTCTGGCCCGTCGTCGCCGAGTTGGACGAACCGATCTGGATCTTCCAGTGGGGCGAAGCCTTGATCGAAATCGGAGGGTACACCGGGAAGATCTACATCAACCAGAGCTAGCGGGAAGTCGCACAAGAAGGCCTCGATGTGAGCCGCGGCGGCAACGCCACTGCGGCTCGCTCTTCTCTGTCCATGCGCTTCTGAGATGCGAAGCCCACCCCGCTTCCCGGCTTCCTGCGACGCTCTTCGAGCCAGTCCTCGATCATCCGCCGGGCAACCGACTCCGACCCGGACGATCGAAGGTTCTGGACACACCGATCAGGCCTGCGTCCCAAGATCAACGCCGGGACGGATCTCCTTCTCGTAGAGGTCCTCCCGCCAAGCCTCGCGCATGCCCACGCTCTCGTACAGCCGGCAGGCACCGGTCAGGTTCCCCGTGTCGACATCGAGTTCAACGACGGACCGTCGCCGGTCGTAGAACGCGCCGAACGAGTGGGCGAGCAGCGCGCGGCCGATCCCGCGTCCGCGCCAAGCGTTTCTCACGCCGAGGGTGAAGATGTAAGCACAGTTCTCGATCCCCTCCCACTGCGTCATGCCGAGCAGGACGCCGACAACCTCATCTCCCTCGCAGGCAAGATACCAGACGGAAGGATCGAGGTCGGGATCGTCATCGAGCCAGCGTTCGTAGCGCTTGACGTCCTCGTCGAAGTCCCGCTCGACATGTCCCCAGTGTCCGCGGAAGGCTTCGTTGGCCGTCATCGAAACCAAGGGGAGATCTGTCTCGCGATTGAGCGATCGGATCGCGATCCCTTGAGGAAGTTCGGGGACGGCTGGAGGCGCATCCATCTCGATTCGGAGGCGCAGGAAGTGGCGCACCAGCTCGTATCCCTGCCGAGTGAGAATCTCCCGACGACCTACATCCTGAACCATCGCGTTGTGCGTCAGAACGACGCGTGCTTCGGCGGGGGCACGATGGAGCGACTGCTTGGCGCGTCGCTCCATCCAGAGCAGCATCTCCACTTCGAGTTCTCGATCCTCGTGATCCGGACGGACGTAGTAGGCTGTGTCAATCCGTACGTGCGGCTCATCCGCATCCTTGACCGATGCATAGGCAGCCAGAACTCCGGTCGCGTCGTGCACAACCAGGGAGTCGGTTTCGAGATTGAAACCCGATCTCTGCCAATCAATCCGACGCCGCTCGACGGCGTGAGACCGAATCCCCTGCATCTCCATTGTCCATGCGTTGCAGAGCGCGACGACGGCTTCCGCGTCGTCCATTCGCGCTGCGCGCACGTCGTACGTCGGCTTCAGTCGATCCAGCACTGAACTCCTCTTGCGTCCTAATCGATTCCTTCAGGCGCCGCGCAGCCCATACGACATGAGCGCCCGACCGCGCTGAGAGACCATGCGAGACTCAGCCTGCCTCGCATGGAGGCTCTCCCTCCTCGCTGAGTGCATCACGATCCTCGAGCCAGTCCTCGATCATCCGCCGGGCGATCGACTTCCGGCTGGGGAGGACGAGTGAGCCTTTATCGATCTCGCGACGCGCTCCTTCACGCGTGTACCAGTCTGCCGCTTCGAGTTCGTTCGCGTCCATGTGGATCGTCTCCGTGCGAGCACGCGCCTCGAACGCAATCATCAGATTCAACGGAAAGGGCCACGGCTGCGATCCGAGGTAGACGATTCGCTCCACGAAGATGCCGACCTCCTCGGCGACCTCACGACGCACGGCGTTCTCCAGTGTCTCCCCGGGCTCGACGAATCCCGCGATGACCGACCTCAGGCCGGGAGCATGGCCCGGCTGACGCGCCAACAGGCACTTCTCCCCGGAGACGACGCGGACAATCACCGTCGGGTCCGTTCGCGGGTAGTGAATGAGCCCGCATTCGGCATTTGTACAGAGCCGGACGGCTCCGCCCTCCTGGCCTTGGGTCGCCGCTCCGCACCTCGGGCAGACCGCGAGGCTCCCGATCCACGTGAGGAGTGACCGCGCCCTCGACAGGAGCGCCCACGTCTGCGACTCGATCGGTTCGCGGATGCCGCTGAGGCTCCTGAACTCGCCGCCGAAGACGTTCTCCACCGCCTCGCTGCCACTGACGTCCTCAAGATCGAGCGCCAGTCGGGGTCCGAACTCGTACGTTCCGAGGAGAACGGCCGCGCGGTGGTCGGTCGTCAGATCCGCGAGGTCGGTCGGGGGAACCAGAACCGGCCGGATCGGGGAGCTCGTTTCGAGCAGCACGTCTCCTCCGCGGAACACGACGAATCGTGCTTCGGGATCGCGCAGCGCCACAGCAAGGCGGTCGGAGTCCGTCACGCTTGCTTCCCTTGAGAGAGACGATTCGCCCATGTCATCACCTCGGAGGGCGGATGATACCTGGTTCCGATCGAGGTTCCATCGGCGAGTCTTCAAGAGAACTCGGGAACGCGTCGCCATCGTGCGCTCTCGGGTTGCCGCCGCACACCGGCCGACTACTGCGCCGGAGTCAGCCGCCGGCTCTCCGCGGAACGCGTCGTGCACGGCTCTTCGATCCGGAGAACGCGTCACCGCTGGAAGGGAAAGCTAAACCTCGTTCCTACCGCGCTGACGGCGCAGACATCACCAAGCGTATGTCGCATTCGTGTCATGGCATCAACGCCGGTGCAGTGCATCGGAACGATTCGGGAAGGATGCTCCTCGCGGAGGGCCTCGATCGTCGGTTCGATGGAGTCCCTGAATGGTGCCCCGCTCAGGTGAAACCCGCCGACCACTGCGTACACGGGCCGCATTCCGGTCAGCTTCCGCGCATGATGGACCGTGTTGACGATGCCCGCGTGCGCGCACCCCGAGATCACGACGAGCCCGTGCCCACGGACATCAACGATCACCGCTTGATCGTCGCTGATCTTGTCGGGCACAAGCTCTCCGTCTACTTCCTGAATCGATCCGGGCAAGGCTTGTTCGAACGAGGTGGCTCGCGGGATCTCACCTGTAACGAGAAACGCGCCTCCGCCGATCTCCGTCGGTTCCAGACTCTCGATGATCCGGATTCCTCGGCGTTCGAGATCATCTCGTCGTAGCAGCTCGGGGACGCGGTACAGCGTGCCATCGTCGGCAGACCAGTACCGCGGTACATGGAACGCCCCCGGATGCGCCACCAGCGGCGGCCGCCCGGCTCTTTCGAGAACGGAGAGCGCCGCGCCGACGTGGTCCTCATGGCCGTGACTGATCACGAGCCCGCTGAGCTCGTTCGTCGTCTCTCCCATCAAGTCGAGGTTCCGTGGGGCCGCAATCGGGCTGTACCCGGCGTCGAGCATCACGGAGACCCTTTGACCGTCCCACTCGGCCCTCAAGAGCAAGCAGAGTCCGTGCTCCGCGAGCAGCGTATCGGACGCCAAGCGTCCGTCTTCGCCAATCCGGAAGCGCGCCACCCCGGGGCTCGAACCCAAGAGGGTGTCCGCGTAGTTGTCCACGACCACAAGAATCTCGAGTCGATCCACCGCGTGCAGCATCGAGAATCACCCGCCTCAAGCATCCGGCCACAGCGGGCGCGAATCAAACCTCCAGGTGGCCCGAGATTCGGGATCGCGGAACTCACACCAGCGGCTCACCATGCTGTGCCGCTGGTGAGGCGCTGGATCAACTCGCCTCGTAATGACGCAAAACGGGGCCTCGCTTGGGTCGCACTTGCATACCGCAGCCATCAACTGGCATCGCCCGAAGAGGTGGTGGATTCTCCCGCGCCAGCGGAGTAGGATCGGCCGAAACATTGTTGTGTTGTTCGCGGTGCTGCCTCCACAAGAGAAGAAGCGGCAAGGGCCGACCGGGAAACGCGTTGCGGAGGGGTTGGGGTACGAATGAAGAAGACGAAGAAGCAGCTCTACGTTCTGTGCGACCTAGAGGGCGCATCGGGAATCTCGCCCGAGAACAAGAAGGCGATGCATTACGGCTCCGAGCTGTGGCTCGAGCAGGGACGCCCATTCATCACGTCTGACGTCCGGGCCATCTGCGAGGCGGTGAACGACTTCGGGATCGACGAGATCATCCTCAACGACTCCCACGACAACGGCCATCGTGAGCCGAACGTCCTGACGAGTGAACTACCTGGCAACGTCCGGCTGGTACGGCGCCCGTATCTGCCGGGGAAGCCTCGGCACATGGTTCGCGGAGAGCCGTTCGGGATCGTCATCGTCGGCCAACACGCCAGGTACGGCGGCGGCGGCTTCGCACCGCACACGATCCAATCCCCACCGATCGGCGTCGTGACGCTCAACGGGATCGAGGTCGGCGAGATCGGCCTCGAACTTGCCCTGTTCATGGGCACGAAGCTTCTGGCCGTCGTCGGCGAAGAGGCGGCGGTGGAGGAGGCCAAGGAACTCTGCCCCAACGTTGTCGGAGTACCGGTTAAGAGCCTCGCGCGGAGCTGGTTCCCCGCAGCGAGCGAGACGCGGTCCGTGATCCGCAAGAAGGTCCTCAATGCGCTGCAGAGCCACGGCAAAGCGGACGGACTTCATCTCCAGCCTCCATTCCGGTTCACCCTCAAGCCCGCCGAGGGATACCGATTCGACTCGGACAAGCGGTTCTTCCTCCGCTGGCTCGCGAGGCTCCTGTTCTTTCGCCTGTGGCGCGGGCAGATGACCAAGAGCGAAGCATCATGGGAGACGAACACGATCGTCGGCGGACTCTACGCTCTTCACTGCGTACGCGGGTTCATGAGGAAGCGAGCGTAACCACTGCGATCTGAAACTCACAGTTCGCTTCTTCCAGTCTCGCTCCGGGATCCACCTCTCAATCTTGCCGACGCCACCGGTGCCATCCGCTTCAGGGCAATCGCGCGAAATGGCCGTCCTGTAGCCAACTTCGCCGGGCTCCTTCTTCGCCCGCCCCCTGAACTGGAATTGACCCGGAGAGGCTCTCGTGCCCCTCCCCGTGTCGCATGAGCGTGTGGACGTTCCTGGGACGATGGCAAGTAGAGTCGGTGGCAACAGCGGTATACAATCCGGCTCGAGGTGATCGACGTGAGAAGGCTGTCTTGTCTCTTGCTCCTGTTGGCTTGCTGTTCCGTGGTCCTCCTGGCTGGGAACGTCACCGTAACCTATGTGGGGCATGCGTGCTTCACGATCCAGGAGGACGGAGGGCCGATCATCCTGATCGACCCGTTCGACGCGTTCTTCGCCTATCCCGGACTCCCTCGCAAGGCCGACGTCGTGCTGGTCACACACGGCCACTCCGATCACATGGCCACGTGGCGCGTCGAAGGAGACCCGGTCATCGTGCATGCGCAGTTCAACGCGGACGGAATTGTCGAAGAAGATGTCGAGGTCATCGCCGGGCTCGTTGTTCGCTTCACCGAAGCGTCTCACGAGCCCGGCCCCCAGATAACCAACGAACTGACCTGCATGTTCAGTTTCGAGGTCGGTGGGATCCGCTTTGCGCACCTCGGCGATCTCGGCCCCATCCTGACGCAAGAGCAAGTGAGGAAGCTGGGAGACGTCGACGTGCTCCTTCTGCCCGTCGGCGGGACCTACACGCTTGACCACAAGAGTGCCGTCACAGTCATTGGGCAGGTGGCTCCCCGGATCGCGATCCCGATGCATTACTTCATCAACGGCTGCACACCCGACGACTACGTCATGCACACCGTGGGAGCGTTTCGCCGCGCGGCGCAGGAGGTCTATCTGGTGAACACCGTCGGCTCCTCGAAGATTGTGCTGACAGCCGGAAGTCTCACGATGGCAACAGAGGTTTGGATCCTCACCCACGCGAAGTAGTTGCTGCTCTGCCACGTCGTGGCCGAAGCGGAGAGCCGAACCCAGAAGCATCCGATGGCTCCGCCACAAATCGGCGACGTGCTATCCAGAGATTGGATGCGCCAGCGATGCATCCTGTAAGACCCGGCCTCTGAGACTTTGAGCGAATCCTGATCGTGTATGCGAGATCATGGACGCCTCGTTTTCCGAAGAGCTGCCACGCCGGCGGACGTCGCTGGAATCCATCGTCCGGCCGCTGCGCACCGCCTTGCTGATCCTTGTGCTTGCCCGCCCTCACCGTGATTGGTCGGTCTCGACCCCCTGCATTCTTGTCTGCGATATCATCTCCCGGTGACAGCCGGGAGGTAGCGTCATGCGATCGAGCATGCGGACAGCAGACGAGTTCGTCGCAAAGGAGAGGCAGATTCGCGTGGCATATAAGGTGGCTCGCAGGCCCCGGCACGGGAGGCCCGATGGCTGACCTGCGCCGGGTCTTCGATTACGTCGACGCAAATCGCGAGGTGTTCCTCGAGAGATTGCTCAACTACGTCAGCCGACCGAGCATCAGTGCACAGGGGATCGGAGTCTCAGAGACGGCCGAGTTCCTGACCGAACTGCTCACGCAGATTGGCATGGAGAGCAAGATCCTGCCAACCGCAGGCTGGCCGATGGTCCTCGGACGACGGACCGAGGATCCGAGGCTTCCAACGGTCCTCCTGTACGGGCACTACGACGTCCAGCCGCCGGACCCGCTCGACGCGTGGACCTCACCACCGTTCGAGCCGACGATTCGCGACGGAAGGATTTACGCTCGGGGGATCGGCGACAACAAGGGTCAGCATTTCGCGAACCTTCTCGCCATCGAGTCGATCCTCGCCTGCCTCGACCGACTCCCGTGCAACGTGATCTTCCTCCTCGAGGGGGAGGAGGAGGTCGGAAGCCCGCACATCGCCGATTTCATTCGCGCGAACAAGAGCCGGCTGAAGGCCGATCTCGCGATCACGTCCGATGGATCGATTCACGAGAGCGGCCGCCCGTGCGTGATGTTCGGGGTTCGTGGCGTCGTCGTCTTCGAGCTTCGGGCAAAGGGCGCCGTCCGTGACGTTCACTCCGGCAACCTCGGCGGAGTCGTTCCGAATCCGCTCTGGCGTCTGGTCCATCTGCTCGCCACGATGAAGAACGAATGTGGCGAGATCACGATCGACGGGTTCTACGATGACGTCGTGCCACCGACGCCGCGCGAGCGTGAGGCGCTCGATACGCTTCCGTACGACATCGAGAAGATCAAGTCAGAGCTCGACCTCAGCGAGCTCGATGCACCCGCCGACCGGAGCATCGCCGATCGCCTCGCCGTCTGGCCGACCTTGACGATCAACGGCCTCCGCGGCGGCTACGGGGGGGAGGGTCCGAAGACGGTTCTACCGTGCGAGGCGGTGGCGAAATGCGACGTCCGCCTCGTCCACGATCAGTCGTGCGACGACGTCCTGGCCAAGGTCGAAGCGCACGTCCGAAAGCGCGCCCCGGATGTCGAGTTCGTTCCATTGGGCGGAATGGAACCTTCGAAGACACCGGTCGAATCCCCGTACACGGAACCGCTACGCCAGGCGATCGTCGACGCCCAGGGGCAGGAGCCGCTCCTCGTCCCCGCCCTCGGAGGCACACTGCCGGACTACGTTTTCACGCGCATCCTGGGAATTCCGTCGTTCGTCGTTCCGTACGCGAATCACGACGAAGCGAACCACGCGCCGAACGAGAACCTCAAGGTCGAGCGCTTCTTCGCCGGGATCCGGACAGGCGCCGCCATACTCGCTCGAATCGGTGCGATGCCTACTTCAGACAACAGGTTGGAGCCGCTCTCTGGCTAGAACCCGGCCCTACTGCAGCCCCGCCATCTCCAGGATCGCCCTAACCGCCCACGGCTGATCCGCCAACCGGCCGGGGAGGTACGTCGGCGGATCATCGACGTCGTAGACCGTGTTGACGACGTTCCCCTGCGGAGGCAGATTGACGCGAACCCACGGCACGCCGCCGGCAATCGCAGCGTTGACAACGTCGGCCGCGTGTTTGTTGTGCCACCACGCCGGACCACCACCCGGCCATCCGTTCGGATGATGGTAGGTCGAGATCTCAGCTTCGCTCTCCGGCGGCTGCGCGTGATCCCAGGTCGCCTGGAGCCTCAAGTACGCCCCTCGAAAGGCGCCGATGAAGTTCAGCGCCTCTCGTTCGTGCCACCAGTCCAGGTTCTCCTGCGATGCGTCCTGCCAGGTGGCAAGCCGCCCGAAGATTCCCTTCACCGCGTCGTACTTCTGCACGTCGCCGGCAAGGAACCGCGGCCCGTGGCACGTGACGAAGCTGTGCGGCGGCCCCTCGCCGTCAACGAGGTACTTGATCGGCAACTCGGGGTGGCGCCCGCCACAGCCGGCAGCCATCGTGATTCCGTACGACTGGCTCTTCAGGCCGACGTTGTCGGCGAGGACGTAGTCAAGATTCATCACGTACTCGACGATGTTGGCGAGCCCGTCTTGATGACGGAAGCCGTTGAAGTCCTCGTCCCCCTCCGAGCGAAGATCGTCCGGAGCGAGCGTGTCGATGCGCCCCTCAGCGTTGAAGGTGACAACGACCATTCCCTCCCTGGCCAGCGCTTTGGCATCCTGGCCGTGGACCTCCATTCGACCGGGGTTGATCCCGCCAGGAACGAGAACGACTGCCGGGAAGGCAAGGTACGGATAGAGACCCGGGTCGGGCCGACGGATCTGCCCGTAGATTCGATTCCCCGTCGGACCGAGAATCTCGAATGGCTCGATCACTGTCTCGAAGGGCGGCCCCGGCTGTTCAGGCCCGAACATGCACGACGTCAGCGTTCCTTGACCGAGGAGGATCGCGACCAAGACAACCAGGATTCCCGCTCCCGCACCCTTGCTTCGGAGTGCCATCTCGCTCCTTCCGGCGGCCCAGCCGCCCGAACAAGTCAATCGAGGATGTCTCTCGCGATTCCCTTCTGCACCGCGACCAGGCCGAGCATCTGGCTGATGATCGATCGACCCGCAAGGGCCGTGATCCGATGGGTGTCAACGGGCGGTGAGATTTCGACGACGTCGAACCCCGCGACCGTCGGGAATCCCGCGGCACGGCTCGCTTCCTTGCGGCAACGCTCGGTCAGATCTCGCAGGACATCGAGTAAGTACCGCGTCGTGATTCCTCCGGGGATCGGTACCCCGGTCCCCGGCGCGAATGCCGGATCGAGCACATCGATGTCGAAGCTGATGTAGATCCGCTCAAGACCGTCCAGCTTGGCGGCGATCCGATCGGTGAGGGCGGAAGGAGAGAGATCCAATAGCTCACGTGCATGAACAACGTCGAGTTCCGTCTCGCGGATGAAGCGCACCTCGTCGGGAAGGAAATCGCGCGCTCCGACCACGAGGACGTTCTCGGGGGAGACGGTCGTCAGCTCGCAGATCCGTCGAAGCGGACAGGCGTGATTCCAACGGCTCAGCTTCCGGCCTCTGATCCCCTGGAACGAGTCCATGACGTCCGCATGCGCGTCGAACCACAGAACTCCCAGCGGGCCGCGATCCCGCAGCCCGCCGACCACGCCGCTCGTAATGCTGTGGTCCCCGCCGAGGGCCAACACGACTGTACGATCCGACGCGATGTCGGCCACGATCTGCGCAATCGCATCCTGCGTCACCACGTCGTCCTCTGGATCGATCGTGGCGTCGCCAACGTCACGCAGACTCAGATCGGCAAAGGAGACGAGATCCTCAGTCCACGATCCTGCGTCGGCGCTGAGTTCCCGCAGAACGTCGGGGGCCTCGGCCGCGCCACGCTCGTGCGACACGGAGCCATCGTACGGTACCCCGATCACGGCAACGTCCGGAGCGTTCTCGCCTTCACTGCGCCGGTGAAGCCCCATCCACAGTTTCGGATCGTCGATCATCACATCTCCTCCCAGCCAGCACGCGTAGCGCGACATCTTCCGCCATCCTGTCCTGCGGGGTCCAGGCGGCGACCTCAAGCGCCGGCTTCGTCGATACGCAGCTCAAACCCTGCATCATCGATCGGTTGACATGGAATCCAACCTCGTGCTAGGTTCTCCACGGAGACCACGCCGTCACTTCTCATGACGTCTGACGTCCACCGTTGCGCGGTTCTCCGAAAGGCGATGGTTGCCGTGAAGAAGCGATTGGCGGTCGTTGCCCTCCTCCTCGTGGCCATCTCCGGACTATCCTCATCGCAATTCGAAGGTTGGCCCGTCTCGCAGGGAGGCAGCTCGACAAACGATTCGATCGACTTCGGCGATGTTGCAGTGAGTCAGACTGCGACAGCGCGATACACTTTCAAGGTGCTCGAGACGAGCCAGACGTCGGTCCGGGTCACTTTCCACGATCCCTGTTCGCCGTTTGGCTTCTCCGGACTCTCGTCCCGAGGCATGACACTCGCACCGGGTCAATCGGTCACGTTCGATGTGACATTCACCCCACCAAAGGCACAGCCCTACACGTGCAGCTTCGTGGTCCACGCCACGGGAGGCTACCCCGTCCAGGAGACGGAAACGGTCGTACGCCTCTCAGGCCGGGGCGTGACGAGTGCGGAAGGTCCCTCCGAGACTCCCGGATCGGTTGTGCCGGGGCTACCGATAGGCCTTCCGCTGACGGACGAGTCCCCGGATGGGATCAGCGGAACGACCGACAGCGACGGCAAGTTCAATGTCACCGCTTCACCGACGACCACCGTGACCGGGAAGTTGACGGAGTGCGATGGACCGCCGCTCGGGGATCGCGAGTTTCGCCTCGCTCCCGTCGGCGATGGATACGAGATCGAGGCTCCCGGATACGAAGTCGTCGCAGCCGAGCCGGTCGAATCGATCTCGTTCATGGGGATGGAGAGCATCGATCTTGGAGAGATCTGCCTCGAGCCGGTGCCCGAGGAGATCGTCGAACCTCCAACGGGCCTAGAAACCGAGGAAGCGGGCGGCTGCCCGTGCTGCTCGATCATCGTCGAGGCACGGATGTGCTGTAATCCGAAGGACCAGTACGTCGAGACGGACACGATCTACGAGCCGCAGCGTGTGCGGATCCGCGTCGCGTACTGCGAGCCGCCCGAGGAACTTGGTGACGTCGATCTCACACCGCTTCCACTGACGAACAAGGGTGGAGTGCTGGTCAATCCCGGTCTCGCCCCAAGCGGCCCTTCAATGCCCGATCCAAGCCAGGTCGGTGTCACATCGGTCGCATTGAACGGGGAGAGTCTGTTCGAGGGAGACGGGGAGTTCGAGAAGACCGTCCAAGCAGGCTCGCTGAAGCCGGGAACGTACACCGTTCAGGCAACAATCGGTCGGTTCGACGGGGAGGAGTGCGTCTGCGAGAAGACGTTCGAGGTCCTCGCCTGCCCGGAGGTCGACGCGAAACTCGAACGAACGCTCGACCCGGAGAACGGCTGCGCTCCCGTCAAGGTCACGTACGATCTGCACTGGCCGGGCGAGATGGATGATATCTGCGATTTCTGGTACTGCGACAACAACGATCTCCCCGGGTCGATGCAGCGCATATCAGCGTTCCCGACCAGCGGAACGTACTCCGCCACCGATGAGAGAACCCCCCGTACGGTCGAACCCGAGGTCAATGTGACGGCCAACAACTGCTGTCGCTACGACATCCGCGGGAAGCCGTTCACGGTCAAGCCGCCCGTGCGGTGCGAGTGCCGAAGCCTTTCGTCCGCGCATGACTGCAAGAGACGAACGATCCGCTACTCCATCGATCTGCCGGAGGATTGCCGTCCGATCACTATGGGCATGATCGATGCGACCAACGCGAGATCGCTGTGGGGCGGAATCATCAGGTCGCAGGCTGAGTTTGAGTCGCTGAGTGAGCAGAGTCAGAGAAACGCAATCGAAAACGAAGGGATCATCGGCGTTGAGAGTGGGCAGGAGTACACGCACGAAGGACGAGCGAACGGCACGAAGATCACGATCATGAGACGGGAGGGGAACCCGAGCAAATGGGTCCTCGAGCTGTCCTCGTGCTGTCACACGCTTCCTACACTGCGAATCAGTGTTAGCTGCCCATTCGAGAGGTACGTCAGAGACCTCTACGTGGGGTTGTACTTCGACGAAGACGACCAGTACGTCGTCTATGGGGATGTCTCTGTTGACGGAACGCACCTGACCCGGGAGAACTTCAACTCGTTCTTCGAGGACTGCAGCGTTCCCTATTGCGACTTCGGCACTCGGTCCGATGTGGACTCTCTGGCATCCAATGGATCGATACGCCTGTACATGCAACCTGACACGTCCTGCAAACTGGACCTCGCTGAGTTCAGAAAGGACCTCTACGAGACGCTGGCCGATGCCGGGTGCTTTGTCACGATCCCGGTCATGAGCGCACCGGGGGGATACCTGAGGGGTATCATCTACACCAATCGATGCACGCCCGAGGTCGCTGCCTGCATCGAGGAGGTATTGAAGCGCCACACCGACTGCAAAGGGGTCAAGTGGACGGGAAGGCAGATCACCATCGTGCCGGAGACATGAGCTGGAGTGCCAAACCACACAGGACTGCTTGAGGCAGCTGGCTGAAGGACGGCGAGAGGAGGATCGGAGCAGAATCGACGGGAGTCCCACAAGTGACCTGGGGTTGCCGATCACCTTCGGAGGCAAGTCACGCGCGTTCCGTTCCCATGAGATGCCCACTCCGTGAGAAGGATGCGACGATTGCCCGGTGCAGCCGACCTACAGGATCGTTTCCACGTTGACCGAAAGACTAGGGGAACATGAAGTCGACGAGACCAAGTACGGAGTGAAGGACCCCTCCAAGGAGTCCCGTCCGACGTTCTCCAGTCAGACCTTCTATGTCATCCTGTCGATCGGCCTTTGCTGCCCTCCTGACATGTGCGAGGAATAGCCGCCAGCGAGCCCGCGTCCAGGTGCTTGCGGTGCGCTTCGGCTGCTGGCTATGATCCGCCCTGACGGAGGTTGCCGTGCCGAAGATCGACATTCGCGACATGCAGGCGGAAGACGAGTACTTCGTCTCGACGTGCACGCACGTGGACGAATCCCCTGAACAGGATGCCTGTGGGCGTCGACGTGCCGTTCTCCTCCGCGATCTCGTTCCGCGCGGCGCGCGCGTCAAGGTCGCGCTGCAAGACGGGGAACACGTTGGATTCGCGTACGGAATCCCGATCGAGCACTGCCCGTGGGGACCTCTCGGCGAGGATCTGATGGTCATCCCGTGCCTCTGCGTGATGGAGAGGGCCGCGAAGCGAGGGATCGGCCGCGCGCTGGTCGAGTCGATCGAAACGGACGCGCGCGACGCAGACAGGAAGGGAACGACAAGCATGGGCTTCCGAGATCTCCCGGGGGCGGAGTGGTTCATGCCCGTCGCCTTCTTCGAGCACATTGGATACGAAGCGATCGACCGCCGTGACCGATACACTCTTCTCTGGAAGCCGTTCTCGGACGCCGCGAAGCGACCCTGCTTTCTCGAACCCAGCTACACGTACGAGCCCGTCGAAGGGAAGGTCGTCGTCGACCTGTTCTGGAACGGATTCTGCCAGACGAGCAACATCGAGGCCGAGCGCGTCCGCGAAGTCTGCGCCGAGTTCGGCGATCAGGCGATCCTCAACGAGTACTGCGCCGAAGACCGCGACGTGCTCCTATCGTGCCAGATTCCCCGAGCGATCTACGTGAACGGCCGGGAGATCGGCTGGGGATACTAAGCGCCGAGGGACGGGATCCGAGTAGCGATCGAGGAGGCGTTGGCTGCCTCCTAGCTGCAACCCATCGTCAAGACGGGAGAAACCATGTGCGTGAGAATCCGGCAGTTCCGAGCGTCCGATTCCGTCGAGGTCGGGCGGTTAATCGCCGACACGTTCGGCGAGTTCAATCTCTCCTACGCATCCGACGAGGAGAAGGAGAGGCTTCTCGGACCGTTCCGGCATGCGCACTCAAGTGACGACGCCCATCAAGCGCAGATCGCCAAGGTGATTCGTGCCCCGTGGGTTCTCGTTGCCGTTGACTGCGAAGCGATCGTCGGCGTCCTTCGGGGAAGTCCCGGACGGCTGCACAGTCTGTTCATCCGCAAGGACTACCACGGTCGCGGGATCGGCCGTCGGCTCATGACCGCATTCGAGCGCAAGGTCAAGAAGGCGGGGGAATCGAAGATCACGCTGCAATCCTCGCTCTACGCCGTCCCCTTCTACCAGTCACTCGGGTACAAGCGCACGACAAGGGCACTCTGCGGACCCTGCTTCGATGGAACCGTCTTCCCCTACCAGCCGATGAAGAAGGTCCTCGAACCGGATCCCGCGGTGGAAGGCTCCTAGGAGCCTTCGCCGAGGAGGCCGAGAAGGTTTCGTGCGATCACCGAGCGCAACTCGTCGTTCGTGAGATCCATCCGCAGCTTCTCCGAGGCCGAACCGAGTGCCCCCTCATCCGGCGGATCGGACAGGATCGCCCTCGTCTCCTCCTCCGTGATGTCGGGCAGCCTGCCGGCGCGCTTCAGCGGCTCACGATTCACCGGGCACGGAAGCTGGCAGCGCATGCAACCGACCAGGGCGTTGTGGACGTCTGCCGGCAGCCAGTCCGGGAAGTCGCTGTCGATCTCGTTGTAGAGAGGGATGCACTTTCCAGCGTCGAGGACGAAGCCGTCGTCCGGGATCGCGCCGGTGGGACAGCTCTCTCGGCAGACGCGGCAGTCCAAGCAGGCGTCCATCATGGCGACGTTCGTCCACTCGTCCGTCTCGAAGCCGAAGTCGGTCACGAACGCGTAGAGCGTAGTGAACGTGCCCATCCCGTCCACGTAGCAGATGTTGTTCCGGCCGTAGCGGCCGAGGCCCGTCCTCACGGCAAGGAGTTTCATGTGGCCGTGCGTGAGACGCGCGATCTTGTGACCGTCCTCCCCGACGATGCCGCGCGAGACGATCTCCTCCAGCGTCTCCGCATCCATCCCCGTCTTGTAGTACTGCGGAGGGACGAAGACGTCGAGCGCTCTTCCGCTCCAGTGAAACGTTGCTCTCATCAGCTTCGTGTCCACCGCAAGCGACACAAGCGACCGGGGATTCGCAAAGCCCTTCGGTAGCGCATAGCGGGCGTCCTTGATGTACTCCCGAAACACCACGTGGTCACTGAGCTGCCCTGAGCGATCGAGCTCGTCGACGAATCCTTGGAGCTCCGGGACCCGGTCGACCGTCGTCGTTGCGTAGCTGTACACGAACTCCCGGCCGTCCTTGCTGAATGCGTGCATTGAACCGCTCGCCATGCGTCTCCTCCCGTCAGCCGTCCGGAGCCGGAGAAGAGGCGAGTCCAGCTCTCTCCACGGCTCTTCAACCCGCTTCCAGATGGAGGAAGCCTACGGCCTACGCATCTCGCCTCCGTCGTCGACTGCCGGAGCGAGGAACGAGTATCTTAAGGCACTGGACAGCCTTCAACAGACACGCGCCGGCTTTGCCGGGGAAGCCGCACCAAACTCGATCGCGAGGCGAAACGGCGGATCTCAGACGGCGAACTGCAGCTCGTGGAGCCGCCGGTACAGATTATCGGCGGCGAGGAGCTCCTCGTGGTCGCCTGCTTCGACGACTCGCCCTTCATCGAGCACGAGGATCCGATCAGCATGTTCGATCGTCGACAGGCGGTGGGCGACCGCGATTGTCGTCCGACCGCGCATCAGAACATCGAGGGCATCCTGGACCAGCCTCTCGGATTCCGAGTCGAGGGCCGACGTCGCTTCGTCGAGCAGGAGGATCGGCGCGTCACGCAGCAGCGCGCGGGCGATCGCGATCCGCTGCCGCTGTCCCCCGGACAAGCGCGCGCCCCGTTCGCCGACCTGCGTCTCGTACCCGTCAGGTTGCTCGAGGATGAACGCGTGGGCGTTCGCCGCTTCCGCAGCAGCGACGATCTCTTCATCCGAAGAGCCCGGCCTTCCGTAGCCGATGTTCTCCGCGATCGTCCCACTGAACAGGTACGCGTCTTGCGGCACATAGGCCGTCATTCGTCGAAGGTCGTCGAGAGACGTGCTCGTCACGGGAATCCCACCGATCCGGAGCTCTCCGGCGGTCGGCGCGTAGAAGCCGAGCAGAAGCTTGAGGAGCGTCGACTTCCCTCCCCCGCTCGGGCCGACCAGAGCGACGATCGAACCCTGCTTCGCGGTCAGCGATACGTCTCGCAGCACGAGATCCCGGCCATCCCCCGAATAGGAGAACGAGACGTCGCGTAGCGCGATCGATGCCTCGCGAGTTCGGGCCGCCCGTTTCGAGGCAGCACTCTCGGGCACGGCCTCTGCAGGAAGATCGAGAACGTCCAGAATGCGTTGCCCGCCGGCCAAACCGCGCTGGATGTGGGTGATGAACTGCCCGAGGTAGTTAAACAGGTAGCTCGCGTTCACTTGAAGTTGCACGACGGCCCAGACGGCACCTACGAGGAGGTGTCCTTGAGAGAACAAGTAGAGGCCGATGGCCATCGAGCCGAAGGTCTGGAACCACTCGAGGAGTTGCTGGACCGCCTCGAACGCCGATCGCGCTCGGGCGTGGGCGATGGTCCGCTGCGCCGCCTCGTTTGAGGCGACGCGGAACTTCCCGTGGATCGGCTCTTCCAGCCTGAACATCCTCGTCACGGAGACCCCGGTCAGAAGATCAGACAAACGTTCAGTCATCGTCGCGATCGAGGACTGCATCGTGTCGCTTCGCTTGCGGAGCGGTCCGGCGAACCGCGTGCTCACACCGAATGACGCCAGGCCGACCGCCAGCGCAACCAAGCCAAGTCGCCACTCGAGGATGAAGATCGCCGCGATCCCGATCGACCCCTGGCCGATCGCCTGGGCGAATCCCGACATGTGGCCGAGCAGCATCTCCCACACGGTCTGGACGTCGTTCGTGCTCCTCGATACCAGATCTCCGCTGTGACGCTCCTCGAGTCGAGTCATCGGCAATCGTGTGATCCGGGAGAACAGGCGCGTGCGAATCGACGTCAGCGTGCGGCACGCAGTGAGCGTGAGTGCATACCGTCCCAGGCAGGCAGCTGGCGTCCCGACGACGAACGTCGCCAGGGCTAGGATGATCCCTCGGAGGAGAAGGGAGAAGTCGCCGTCGATCGAGGCGTTCAGCACGTCCTTGAACACGAACGCCATCACCATGTTGAAGCAAAAGGCGAGGACAAGGCCCCACGTGACGATTCCGAGGATGTACAGCCAGAAGCGCCGCTCCATCAGCGCCAAGACCCGCACCAACCTGCTTCGCGCGATTCGACTGATCATGCGTCCCCTCCGGTTGCTCGCGACGTCTCGAGTCCGTTCACCTGCCGCTGGGCGAGCTGTCGATACAGCTCGTCACGAGCGAGCAGCTCTTCGTGCGTCCCCCGCACGCGGATTCGACCGCCATCGACAAGGAGGATCTCGTCGACCCCTTTCAGCGACGAGAGGCGGTGCGAGACGATGACCGTGGTTCTTCCGGCCATCAGACGATCGAGCGCATCGAGGACCATCGCTTCCGATTGTGTGTCGAGCGATGCTGTCGGCTCGTCCAGGAGCAGAATCGGAGCGGCCTTCAGAATCATCCGCGCCAGGCAGATGCGCTGCTTCTCCCCGCCGGACAGGCGGTTCCCGAGCTCGCCGACCGGGGTTTCGTATCCGTCGGGAAGCGCGCAGATGAAGTCATGGGCGCTCGCCGCCTGCGCCGCAGCGATGACCTCGTCGGTCGAAGCGTGTGCGCGACCCCAGGCGATGTTCTGCTCGATCGTTACCGGAAAGAGGAACGGATCCTGTGCCATCATCGAAACGTGATCCCGCAACGAAGCCAGATCCGTAGAGGCGATCGGCGATCCGAAGACTCGCACCCCGCCGGCGTCCGGTGCGATGAAGCCGCAGAGGAGCTTGAGGATCGTCGACTTGCCACATCCGCTGGAACCGACGAGGGCGACCGTGCTGCCTTTCTCGACCCGAAACGTCAGTCCGTCGAGAACGCGGCCGTTGCCGTCGTATCCGAACGAGACCGACTCGAACGCGATCGGCGCGTCGCCATTCGATGCGTCGATCCTGTTCCCGCCCGTCCGCTCGCCCGGGGCGTCAAGGATCTCGTACATCCGTCGCAGTGCCGGAGCGGTCTCGCGCATCTCTCGAATCCACTCGAGGAACGCTTCAAGCGGTTCGAAGACCGGCCAGATCAACCAGTTGACGGCGAGAAGATCACCGACCGAAATCTCGCCGCGGAACGCCAACAGACCTCCGCAGATCGGGACAAGGAGCTGCGGGATGTAGCGAAGCGTGAGGAACGGGATGAAGGAAAGGATTCTGCGGACCTGGTTTCTCATCTCGTGCCGCTGGATGTCCTCCGCTTGCCGCCGGAACCGTCCCCCGAGGACGTTCTGCAGTCCGAACGCACGGACAATCGATGCGCCGCGGATCGCATCTTGAAGCGTCACATTCGCCTCGGCGAGCGCCTCCATCTTCTTTCCGGAGTGCTTCTGCATCGCTCGCACCACGCGCTCGAAGATGACCACCGAAATCGGCATCGATGCGCACACAACCAAGGTCAGCTTCGGGCTGATCAGACACATGAACAGAAGGCCGCCGATGAGCTGGAGTGGCCGGTGCAAGTAGTCGGGAGCGCGCCGATAGAGCGACACCGTCTTGTCGAGGTCGTTGTTGACACGAGAGACGAGATCCCCCGAGTGGTACGTCTCGAGTGTCGGCATCGGGAGCCGCTGGATATGCGCGGTGAGCCGGTCCCGCACGTCTCGGACGGCGAGGGCGCCTACGGCCGTCACGGAGACGCCTCGCGCATACGTTCCGACCATCTGCAGAAGCGCGACCCCGAACGATGCGCCCACCAACCACGTGAAGGTCCTGAAGTCGCCGGCGAGGGCGGTGTCTGTCAGACGGCGCAAGAGATAGGGTCCAGCGAACCAGAGCCCGGTCATCGCGGCCGTCGAGATCGCTGCGAGGAACAGCTTCGCTCGGTGTGGGAGGAGGAATGCAAGGGTTCGACGAACGAGTCTCCACGGGATGGTTTCCCGTCCACCCTCTCTTCTTCGTCGTCGCATGCCCAGCTTCACTCGGCTCCCCTCCATGTGGCACCGCGGCCTTCTCTCTCTAGACGAACGAGCGCCCCAAAGCGTTCATCTTGAGTGGAGGAACGACCGAGAGAGGTTCACAAAGCAGGCTTGGCCCACTCCGCATCTCGCCAGCCGGGGTCCGTCCTCCAAAAGCTCGACTCGGCTCGCATCTAGCCTTCGAGCCGCTCGATCCGGAAGATGACCGGCCGCAGGCCGTCGTTGCATCTGCGTACCGGCCCGCTACAAGCAGCCGGCCGGTACGTTCCAGCCTCTCGGCCTTCGCCGAGCCGCTTCCTGCTGAACGACTCCCCAACCTCCTCGGCTCCGGCGCTACTCGCCGTCCTCCACCCGCTCGATCTTGAAGATAACGGTCCTCAAGCCGTCGTTGCAGCAGGTGATTGTGAAACTGCCTTCTGCAACCCAAGGGACAGAAGCTTCGTACATGACCATCGCGACTTCGTGGCGAATGTCGGGCCATGCCCGCTCGCAGAAACCGGCCGGCTTGGTCGGCCAATCCTCGGAGACGAACGTCTGCCCGTCCTCGAAGATCGGGCACGGACCGAACGCCCGTTTGAACGCCTCATCGTGGATTTCCTGCTCCAGAATGTCAGCCTGATACGTACGCTTCAGAACCGTGATTCGAACCTTGGGCATCGTCTAGCCTCCTCGCGCAGCCGCTCGATGAAGCCGGTGTCGATCCAGTACGTTCGAGCGCAGACCGACGGGTCTTCCTGGTCGATTCGGCAGAAGAAGAACCTCTTTCCGTCGGCGGAGAGCGTCGTGCAGTACTCGACCAGCTTCGTGTTGATCTGGGAGCCGAGGTCCTTCAGGGGCGTCCACTCACCGTCGGCGGTTGGGAAACTCACCATGAGGCTGGCCGCGTTGCTGTACTGAGGAAGACCGCCACACGTGGTGACGACGAAGCTCTCGTCCGGCGCGACGCACGCGTCGCCGAGGCGGATGTCCCCGGAGAAGAGGAGTTCCGGCTTCTCATACTGCTTCCCGCTTCGCTTCGCGCGCGCGATGCCATACTCGCCTTCGGAGACCCTCGTGGCGAAGTAGAGGGTTCCGTTTGCCGCAATGCCCGGATACGCCGGGGCGATCCGGTGCCCTCCACACTCAACCGGGAAGGGCTCTCCCCATCCATCGGCGGTCCGGTCAACTGCCCAGAGGGAAAGGTTCTCCTCGGATTCCGTGTTCCCGGGCAGCGGTCGCCACGACCGCCAGCAGAGCCTCGCTCCGTCCGGAGACATCGCAATGTCGTTGTCGATCTGCGCGCTGTTGAACGGAGCAGTCTCCGGATCGCTCCACACGCCGCCGACCATGCGCATTCCCATGAGATTCGCGCTCCCGCCGCCTGGCGTGTACTCATTGAAGAACGCTTCATCCCCGCTTGGACTGAACGTGATGCCACAGGCTCTCCGTCCGGCTCGAAGCACTTCCGGACAGAACTCGACGGGTTCGATTCCCGGCGCTTCCTGCCCGAGCCAGGGACCGAGAAGTTCGGGAATGCCGGTTCGATCAATCGTTGTCATGCAGCCTCCTCCTCGATTCGCTCGACCTTGAACACCACGGGCTTCATGCCATCGGTGCACGCGAACCGCTGCTTCGGGCATCGGTTCGTTGCAGAAGCTGCGCTTCTGCTTTCGGACCTCCCCGCTTCGGGCGAGACGATCCGGTTGCTGCCCGGACTGCTCTCCACCCTAAGCCACCTCATCGTTCTTCCTCCTTGATGTGCTCAATCTTGAAGACCACAGGCCGGAAGCCGTCCGTGCAGCAGACGAGGAACGGCGTGTCCGTCCAGTAGTCGGGTGGGCCGAAGAGCATCATCGCGAAGTCGCGCTGCAGATCGGCCCATGCCCACGAGCAGAATCCCTCCGGCATCACGAGAGACCCCTCGATCTCGAAGACCTGTCCATCCTCGAAGGTCTGGCACTGGGGAAGCCCTCGCTCCTTCATCGAAAAACTCCCGTACGCCTCGACGAGGTCTGGGTAGAGCTCACGCCGAGCAACGGTGACTCGGATCTTCGCCATGCCTACGCTCCTTCCTGGATCGGTTCGATCTTGAAGACGACCGGTCGTGCTCCGTCTTGTACAGGCGAACGGCTGCTTCGAGCAGCCGATTCGTCGCAGAAGCAGGGCTTCTGCCTCGGGGACGCTCCGCTTCGGGCGGAACGCCCCCGCCGCTGCCCGAACCCGATCTGATTGCTCCGACTAGTCATCTCCACTCTCCTCGATCGGTTCGATCTTGAACACGACCGGACGTGCGCCGTCCGTGCAGCAGGTGAGTGCCATCGGCTTCGGGGCGGCCCACGGGTGGCCGACGCCGAACGCGACGCTGACGACGTCGCGGTAGATGTCGGACCAGGCCCAGTCGCAGAACCCTTCGGGTTTGAATCGCCACGGATGGAGATCGAAGACCTGCCCCTCCTTGAAGACAGGGCACACGGGCCTCTTGCGTTCTCCGCTCTCCGGCGGGTAGTGCTCATCAAGAAGGTCTTGGTAGTGCTCACACTTGAGTACGGTGATGCGAACTCGTGACATCTAGTCTCTCCTCTCGTTCTTGCGGAAGCACTGAAGTACTCGGTTCGCGAAGGGATCGGCGAGAAGGTGGCGCGCGGACGCGCTGCGTCGTCGACGTCCGATCTGTGTGAGAATCAAGTGAAAGGCGGACGCCGGGTGGCCCGCCGTCATCAGAGCGCATCTGCCGGGAGGCGAGATGCATCATGAACTAGACTCGATTGGCTGGTGCTGAGGAGCTAGAAAGCCCTACGAAGCTGACAACTTCGTAGCGCTTTCCAGCCGTACCACACCACATCCACTGCCTCTGGAAAGCATGGGAGAACTCTACCGAATCGCGGTGCCTCGCTCAATGCGAACCTCACTGAGGAAGACCTCATCAGGCATGGCCAAGCGACGACGGCTACACCGCCGAGGCCCCCTTCAGATGACGATCGAACCAGTTGAGGATCTCCTCGAGCCGCCGGAGCCGATGTTTCGGCTTCCCGCTTCTCGAGAGTTCGTGGTTCTCCTCGCGGAACATGACGAGCCGGCTCTCCACCCCGTGGTAGCGGAGCGCGGTGAACATCTGTATCCCCTCCGGCAGCCAGCATCGGTAGTCCTGTTCGGAGTGAATGAACAGCGTTGGCGTCTTCGCGCGGTCGGCGTAGCGCAAAGGCGAGTGCCACCACATCTTCTCGCTTCCGGCGTTTCCCTCGCCCCACGGCGTGGCTTGCATCTGATCCTTGTTGAAGTAGTAGCCGATGTCGGTCGTGCAGAACTTGTGAATCCAGTTGGCGATCGAACGCTGTGAGACGGCCGCCTTGAATCGGTCGGTCTGACCGATGATCCAGTTGGTCATGAATCCGCCGTACGATCCCCCCATCACGCCGAGCCGATCCCGATCGATGAACGGGAACCGTTCAAGCGAAGCGTCGAGGACCGCCATCAAGTCATCGTAGTCGATCGTACCGTACTTGCCCCGAATGTCGGCGAACGCGTTCCCTCGCCCGGAGCTGCCGTGAGGGTTCGAGATCAGGATCACGTAGCCGCGTCCGGCCATTGCCTGCATCTGATGAAAGAAGATGTCGCCGTAGGCCGCCCGAGGTCCGCCGTGGATTGTCAGGACGGCGGGATAGCTGACCAAAGGATCGAATTCAGACGGACGAATTACCCACGCGTCAAGCTCCGTTCCGTCCGACGAAGGAACACAAAACGCTTCCGGAGGTGTCAAGCTGCGCCCCTTGAGGCCCTCGACGTTCAGCATCGTCACCACCTCTCCCTCCCCGCCACGATAGACGTACACCTCTTGCAGCGCATCCGGTCGAAGCTCTATCGTCAGAACGGTGTCACCGCTGACCGCGTAGGAGTCAATCGACCCTGGGGACACCACAACGACCTCGGGTTCCTCTCCCACCCGAAGCCGAACGAGCTCGGAGTGCGTCCGTTCGGTCAACGTGAGGTAGATTCGATCTTCGGCGACGCGCAGGGCAGGGCCCGCCCCGTGGCGGCAATCGGCGGCGATCGACGTCCCCGCCGACCTGTCCCAGCCCGGCGTGAGCGAGGTCATCGCTCCCGTCTCGATGTCGACCGTGTGAACTTCGCGATTCTGATTGAGACCGTACTCCAGGGTATCCGAACCGACGACGACGCAAGTCTCGTCATCGAGCCAGTGCACCTCGTCCATACGCACATCCCCGATCGAGATCCGCCTGCGATCACCCGTCGAGAGATCGATCCGCCAGAGCTCATGGAACGTCGGCGCCATCCCCTCGAATCGACGACCGGTGATCAGTGCCACGCCGCCCCGGACATCGACACCGTCAACCTCGATCGCCGGCTCGCAGAGATCGATCGCTTCCCCGTCGCCGAGATCGAGCCGGAACATGTGGACGCGGCGACGGTTAGTGAATCCCTTCCCGTTCATCCAGAACGGGATCTCATCCAGGACCTCGTAGTCGTTTGCGTCGTCCGGCTGAGAGGACGCGTCAAGCGGAACGCGGGCCGTGAACAGCACGGTATCCCCGTCGCAGCGGCACAGTGCATCGACCTTGTGCGGCAGGATCGCGATCTGCTCCGCTTCGCCGCCGTCGAGCTGAATTCGAAAGAGGACCGACTTGTCTTCAACCTCAACCCGTTTGGATGTGAAACAGAGCCCCGATCCATCGGAGTTCCAAACGAAGACGCCGTCTTTCCCGCTCGCCGTCAGCCTGCGAGTCGCGCGCGTCGACAGGTCGAGGAGGTGAATGTCGGACGCGTAGTCATTCTCCTCCGGGTTCGCCCGCTTGACGGTGAACGCAGCGAAGCGTCCGCCGGGCGCGATCTCAATCGCAGAAAGGAATCGGTAAGACAGCAGATCTTCTATCCTAACAGGGTTCATTGGGCCTCCTTTGCGATTCGCGAGTGTAGCGCGAAGATCCGCGGCGGCTCCAGCCTGTCGCCGGATCTGTGGCAAGTCAACCAGGCATCTCCCCATGCCGCGGCACCGGAGGGGGCTGCGAGCCTCGAAATCGGCGAGCATCGGACCGGCGAAGCGATCGCCTTGGCCGTCGCACCCCAACAGGTTCCGCGCCGTATTCTCTCGATGCCGACGGCTCGCCGTCAGCCCGAAGCAACGTGCTGCTTGCACGTCTTGCGGAAGTGGTAGCCGTAGATGGCGAACTTCACCGCCATCGGGAACTGCTTCGGCCGACGGAAGAGCGTCCAGACGAGGAGCTTCCAGTACTGCAATCGTTCTCTTCCCGCAATTCCCAGACGGAAGACGGAGCGGAAGAAGGCCAGGATCTCGCGAGCATTCAGCGACGGGTGAATCGCCGGCGCCTTGTACTCACGCAGGAACGTCCGAACGCGCTTGTAATAAGGCTTCGGAGCGTAGATCGTTTTGAGGATTCGCTCGTAGCCCTCCTGCAGCGCAGAGAGGCTCATGATCGGAACGATGTTCGTTGTGCCATCGACGTTGTCCCCCGACCCTTGCCGCTGTAATCGCGACTCCTTCGTCAGGCGTTCGTACAACCGGGTTCCCGGCGGCGCCTGGAGCAGGCCGACCATCGCCGTCACGATTCCGCTCTTCTGAATGAACTCGATCTGGCGCTGGAAGATCGATGGGGTGTCGTGATCGAAGCCGACGATGAATCCGCCTTGCACTTCGAGTCCCGCGCGCTGGAGCCGCTTCACGTCGTCGAACAGGTTTCGCCCCACGTTCTGGCGCTTGTTGCACTCACTCAGGCTCTGCTCGTCCGGCGTCTCAATCCCGATGAACACGGTGCGGAACCCCGCCTTGACCATCATTTTCGTCAGAACCTCGTCGTCGGCGAGATCGATCGAAAGCTGAGTCTGGAATGGGATGTTCTTCCCCCGTTGCCACTCGATCAGCGCCGGCAGCAGCTCGTCCTTCAGCGCCTTCCGGTTGCCGATCAGATTGTCGTCAACGAAGAAGACGCCGCCTCGCCAACCGGCCGCGTACAGGCCGTCGAGCTCTCCGATGATCTGGTCGGTCTCCTTCGTGCGCCATCGGTGTCCGAACAGACTCGTCACGTTGCAGAACTCGCAGTTGTACGGGCACCCGCGCGAATACTGGATGCTCATCGAGTCGTAGCGTCGAAGGTCCGCCAAATCCCATCGCGGAGCCGGCGTTTCATGAATGTCGGCGAACCCAACTGTCTCGTACACAGGCTTCGGGCATCCATTGGCGAGATCGCCCAGGAACAGAGGTAGCGTCACCTCGGCCTCGTTCAGGACGAAGTGATCGACATCATCGAACGTCTCATGCTCCGTCGTGAACAGCGGACCGCCTGCGACAACCGTGAGTCCAGCCTGCTTGCAGCGAGCGATCACCCGATGAGCGGACTCCCGCTGCACGGTCATCCCGCTGACGAAAGCGTAGTCGGCCCATGCCAAGTCCTTGTCGGTCAGCTTGCTCACGTTGGCGTCAACCAGGCGCACCGGCCACTCCTCGGGCAGCATCGCCGCGACCGTGAGCAGGCCGAGAGGCGGAGATCCGGCCTTTCGGCCGATGAATCCAAGAGCACGTTTGAAGCTCCAGAAGGTCGCCGGGACCTCTGGGTAGATCAGCAAGATATTCGTAGTATCTCCCTCCGAGCTCATTCCCGCACCTTGTGAACTCAGCGCAACCACACTACATCCACGAGCCAGGGAACGCAAGAAGGTAGTGCGCGACCTCAAGACCCGCCGAATGAAATCCCGAGAGGCTCAGTTTCGATGATTCTGTCGCCTGCGGGCGCTAGGTCGGAGGAAGCCGGCAAGCGCCCGTCAGGGCCACAGATCACGAATGCCGACGACGTACTCGGCCAGGATCCGTGCGTCGTCCATGTCGACGTCGCCGTCGTCGTCTACGTCCGCCATGTCGTACTGAGCGGGACCTACCGTGATATTCCCAGAAGCGATCTGGAGACAGAGGCGGGCGTCGAGCATGTCGACCACGCCATCGCCGTCCACGTCGCCGTTCGTCGGCAGGAGCGGTTGAAGAAAGAGAACGTAGGCCTTGCCTGAGCGAGTTCCCGCAGCCACGTCAACCACCCCGTCAGCATTGACATCTCCAAGGGCGGCAGCGGAAATCCCGAAGTAGTCGAGATCGTTCAAAGCGGCGGTGAAGTTGCCTTCCGTGTCGCTGATCTTCTGATGCGCCTTGACAGTCCCATCCCTGTTCATGAACAGCACATACACCGCTCCGTGCGCCGAGCCTCCGTCGTCGTCGGAGTGAGCGCCGACAACCAGATCGCAAACATGGTCGTCGTCGATGTCACCCAGAGATGCAACCGAGACACCGAACTCGTCGTACTGCCCGAGATCCCCGGTGAAGCCACCCTCGGTGGCACTGACCTTCTGCTGGGCTTTGACCGTCCCATCGGGATGGAGCAGCAGAATGTAGATAGCCCCCTGATCCGTCTTCGGGCCGTCGTCCAGATTCGCTCCGACGACAAGATCGGGGACCGAGTCGCCGTCGAAATCCCCCAATCCTGCAACCGAGCACCCGAAGTGATCGGCAATATCCGGCCCGCCCGCGAATCCCCCTTCAACAGCGCTGATCTTCTGGTGCGTCTTGACGGTTCCGTCCGAGTTCATGAACAGAATGTAGACGGCACCACAATTGCTGCCGCCATCGTCGTCGTAGCGAACGCCCGCGGCGAGTTCGGGCACCCCGTCGCCGTCGAGATCTCCGATGCCCGCGACACTGCGACCGAAGCCATCCTCATCCTCCAGGGTTGCGGTGAAGCCCCCCGCGGTGGCGCTGATCTTCTGATGGGACTTCACTGTGCCATCCGGTCTGAGAAACAGAATGTAGAGCGCCCCTCGATCCGGACCGCCGTCGTCATCCCCCCATGCCCCCACAGCCAGCTCCGTGACGCCGTCTCCATCGATGTCCCCCGTAGCCACGCTACACGTACCGAAGTAGTCCTTGAGATCCAAAACAGAAGTAGAGCCGCCGTCGGTCTCGCTGATCTTCTGATAGCTGTCAACGGTGCCGGCCCGGTTGAGGAACAGGATATAGACGGCGCCCTTGTCGCCACCGCCATCGTCGTCCCTGTCGGCGTTCAGCACGAGGTCGGGCACGCCATCTCCGTTCAGGTCGCCGAGTCCCGCCAGAGAGAGAGCGAGCCAATCCCCAGATTCGATTGTGGCTGTGAACCCGCCCGCGGTGGCGCTGATCTCCTGATAGTGGAGAACCGTGCTGTCACTGGCCGCGGCCGCTCCCTGCGGGAAACACATCAATCCGGTTGCAGCAGCAACGAGGAGCTTCAGAAGGGTGAACCTCACAGCCACCGCGGCAGGGCGAGACGCGCAGTGTCGGCCAGTCTCTGCATTGCCCTGTTCATCGTACGCGTTGTTCGCCAAGAGACACGCTTCGTGCTTCGCGTCTGCCCTGAAGTCGGAAGGATGCTGCGGCGCGGCCATGATCAAGACTCATGTATACCAGAAACAGACCCTCTACTTCCACTACTGTTCTATGATCCTGGGATCGACAAGAGAACCATATGAGCCCACCGCAGGAGCTGATCCGTGTTCGCCGGCTGGATGCCCCAGCTCAAGGCTTGGGACCGGTCGATCGAGCCGGTAGACTCCGGCTGCGTCCGAAAGGAGCCTCGCGATGACAGACCGCGAACCGAAGAGCGGCTTCATCTCCGTCGACGGCGTCCGGCTGCAAACGCTCGGTTGGGACGGGAGCGGATCGGCGCTCGTCTTCCTCGCCGGCTACGCCAACACGCCTCACTTCTTCGACTCCGTAGCGCGAGCGTTCACCGATCGCTTCCGCGTCCTCGGCCTGACGCGCCGGGCGCACGGCGCGTCCGATCAGCCCGAGGCCGGATACGACAACCCGACCCTCGCGCGCGACATCATCGGCCTCCTCGACGCACACGAAATCGAGAAGGCCTCTTTCGTCGGCCACTCGTTCGCCGGAGACGAGATGTGCCAACTGGCCGCTGCCCATCCCGAGCGCGTCGAGAAACTCGTCTTCCTCGACGCGCTCTACCGGATGAACGAAGAGGACGCGGCCCTCTTCGCCAAGAACCCTCTCCCGTCAAGCGACCCGCCGCCCGAGACGTTCGAATCGGTCGCCGCCTTCTGCGAGGATTTCGTAACCCGCTATCCGACCTATCGCCGCCTTCGCTCGCCCCGTTGGGACGCGCTGTGGGCACACAGTCTCGAGCAGACCCCCGACGGCCGCTATCGCGACCGGATCCGGCCGGAGACAGCGAAGAAGCTGTTCGAGGGACGGGCCTCATTCCGGCCCGACTACGCCGCCATTCGCTGCCCGGTCCTCGCGTTCTACGCCTTCCAGGATGAGAGCTGGTCGCTCCCCGACGGCGCGAGCGAGGAACTCCGTCGAGCGATGAAGGAACACATCGAGCAAGTGAATGCCCGATACAGGCGACGGTGCATCGAAAGCGCCAGAACGGAGATCGCAGACATTGGGATTGTCGAGTACGACGACACCAGCCACTACTGCTTCCTCGATCGCGAAGCCGACGTGATCGAGGCGATGAAGCGATTCCTGTAGGACCGATCCGAGGAGGTCCGGTCGGATGACGACGACGCAGGTCAAGGTTCGCGGCTATCACGAGGATCGGTTCGGCCACGTGAACAACGCCCGTTACCTCGAGTTCCTCGAGGAAGCGCGGTGGGCGCAGTTCGAGGCGTGCGGGCTCGACATCGCATTCTTCAAGGCGCACGGGATCTTCCCCGTCGTCGTTCGGCAGTCGATCTCCTACCGGCGCCCGGCGAGTGCCGGCGATCTCCTCGACGTCACCGTAGAGGTCGCGAGCGCCGGTCGCCGCAAGATCGTAATCGCCCAGCAAGCGCGCTTCGCCACATCCGACGAGGTCTCTGTCGACGCCGAAGTCACCGTCGTCTTCCTCGACGATCAGACCGCCCGACCGGCCCCGCTGAGCGATGAGATCCTCCGCGCCTGGCCGGAGCTCAAGGCTGCTCGCAGCTAGGTCTCAACCCTCGGAGGCGGCACACTTGACAGAATAGTTTAGTGGCTATACTATTCCGCCATGGACGACAGCCATCGAGCCTTCGAAGAGATCCTGAGGGTCCTGAACCGAGTCGTAGGCAAGATCAGCGCAATGCAGCAGGCTCCTCGAGAATACGGCACGGGGGTTCCTCTGTACGGCAGCGAAATCCACACGGCACAGGCGATCGGGAAAAGCGTTGGAATCAACGTGACTCGGCTGGCCGAGAAAATGGGCGTGACAAAGGGAGCGGCATCGCAGGTCGTCTCAAGGCTTGTCGAGAAGGGAGTCGTGCGAAAATCGCGCGCCGAGGGCAACGCCAAGGAAGTTGTTCTCGATCTCACCGAGCTTGGGAGAACGGGTGTTCAGAACCATGAGAGATTCGATATGGAGATATTCGAGAGCGTTCGCGAGTACTGCGGGCCCGATCTTGAAGGGAAACTTGACACGTTTCTCTCCGTGATGAAGGACTTTGATGCGATACTGACTCTGCATGAGGGACGACATCAGACAACGGACCTCACCAGGAAGGGTGGCTAGTTTTTTTTGCAGTTATCGTTTAGCAGCTAAACACGCGCGAGGAGGACGACCATGAACGCAGAAGGAAATCGGGATTCTCACGCCACGGATACAGGGAGATCTCTAGCCACAGGAAGTAATCTCCGCAGCCGATCGCCCGAAGGCCGCGCACGCGAGGCCCCGTTGAGGGTGTCCATCATCGTGTTCAGCCCCTCGGGGAACACGCGGAAGGTCGGCAGCATGCTTGCGGAACGCCTGTCGATGAGGGGTGTCGCTGTACAACTCCTGGATGCTACCGGCGACGAAGTGCTCTTCCGAGACCGTGATCTTTCGAGATTCCTCGCAGAGAAGCTGAGACCGCACGACGTGCTCTGCATCGGAGGTCCCGTCTATGCGCACCACATGCACTACAACGTTCTGGATCTCATCAAGGCTCTGCCGCGGCTCGGCAACGGCTGGGGAGGATACGCCATTCCGTTCGTCACGTACGGCACCGTCTCCTCGGGAGTCGCGCTCGAAGACGCCGCGAAGATGCTGAGGAAATCCGGAAGGAAGCCCGTTTTCGCGATGAAGCTTGACGCGTATCACTGCTATGGAGAGATCTTCCCGACCGACGTGAATGCGGGCATGCCGGGAGATGAAGCCATCCCGTTCATCGAGGACCTAGCCGCTCGGATTGCGGGTCTGGGGGAGCAACCAGGTGCTGAGTGCCGGGATGTGACGCGCGAGTTGCGCTACTTGAGCTTTGCGGACAGAGCCAAAGCGAAGGTGCTCATCCGCGAACGTCTCTTTCAGCGGCGCATCTACCCCGACCTACGCTTCGACACGGACAAGTGCGTACAGTGCGGCGAGTGTGCGAAGGTGTGCCCGGTGCTGCGTATCGAGAGAACCGAAACGGGCCCGTCCATTCCGAATGGCGCTCCGCAGTGCATTCACTGTGGCTCATGTATCGCCGCTTGTCCTTCCGGCGCAATCGCATTCAGGACAAACATGGAACGGTGGGGGAGCATCTTCCAAAAAGCGCTTACCGGCCGCTCCCCGCTTGCGAGCAATGAGTCTCCGAAATCGGCCGTGTATCCGGTGCAGAGACGCTGATGGCCGGACCAAAGTGGTGCATGCACGTCGGACTACGTGAGGGGACAAGACTCGTACCCGAACGCCGAAGTGCCGGTCGTGTCGCTCGATGAACGCACCGGCCGATCGGGCCCGCTGAGCGAGGAGATCCTCCGCGCCTGGCCCGAGCTCAACGTAGCGCGCGAGTAGCTACCGGAATACGTGCTCATCGGGTCGCTGGTCCATCTCGAATCGACCGGTGAACCTGCCGGATGTCGAGGCCTAAGAAGTCCGGGTCTGCACGCTGAGCCCTGCCTCCGCATCCGCATTCGCGCCCAGGCGGCGCGATGTCCTAGACTGGCGTGGTGCAGGTCCAACCGGCGGATCGGGAAGGGTTCCGAGGAGGCTGAGAGCATGTTCGAGCATGTCGTACCGAAGGTCTTCATCAGTCACTGTTTGGGGTTCGGACGCTGCCGGTACAACGGCCAGACGATCGTCGATCCGTTCATCGAGAGTCTCAGACCATGTGTCGAACCGGTCACAGTCTGCCCGGAGATGGGAATCGGATTGGGCGTCCCGCGTCATCCGATTCGATTGGTCGAAGAACAGGGAGGGATCTCCCTCTTCCAACCGGAGACGGGCCGCGACGTCACACACAAGATGACGGCGTTCACCGAGTCCTTTCTAGACACGCTCGGCGAGGTCGACGGGTTCATCCTCAAGTACCGCTCTCCTTCCTGCGGTCCGAATCAAGTCAAGGTCTACAACAGCAGAAAGCCGGAAGCCGGACATCGCAAGGGCGCAGGCGCTTTCGGCGGAAGGGTCGTGGAACGGTTCTGCGGGTTCCCGATCGAGGACGAAGGACGCCTGCACAACTTCGACATCCGGCAGCACTTCCTCACTCAGCTCTTCAGCCTGGCACGATTTCGCGCTGTGGTTCGCGACGGCACGATGGCGAGCCTCGTTGCCTTCCACTCGCGACACAAGTATCTGCTCATGGCGTACAGCCAGGCCGGTCTCAAACGGCTGGGACGAATGGTGGCGAACGCAGAGCATCGCCCGGCCGGTGACGTGATCGAGGCCTATCGCACCGGACTCCTGCGGACGCTGGCCAAGCCCCCGCGACGGACCAACTCGATCAACGTGCTCCTTCACGTCTTGGGACACGTATCGGACGGGTTGAAGCCCGCCGAGAAGGCCTTCTTCCTCGACGAAATGGAGCGATACCGCGCCCAGCGTGTCTGCTTGAGCGCCCCGACGAGCCTGCTTCGGTCGTGGATCGTCCGTTTCGACGTGCCCTATCTGATGGATCAGTACTACTTCGATCCCTTCCCCGAGACGCTCGTTGAGGTCTTGGATTCCGGCAAGGGGCGCAAGCTGGACTAGGTCGTCACGCACGAATGCCCTTCCAGAGCACCGATGAGCATGGCGTCCCTGGAATCCCCAACCTCTCCACCTGCTTCGGATGTGTCAGTGCATGACCTGCCCCCAAGCCTGGCCGAGCTGCTCGACCATGTGCGAACGGTCGACTGAAGCTAGCCCCGGGATTCTCGATGGAGCTCTGCCCCTGAGGTCTCCCGACAGAAGGCCCCATTCCTGACACGGAGATTGGAGGACCGAACCGTGGCTCGGTGAAGAGATAGGGTATGTGTCCCCCGAACTCCGGAGGGGATCCCTTGGATGGGATGGGTCTACGGCCTCGCGAACTGCATGACAGACAAGCAAGATCGGGCGCAAGACCTTCTCGACCGACTCCTGGCGAAGCAGCGCGAGACCTACGTGGCGCCTTGTCACGTAGCATTCCTCTACTTCGCCCTCGGCCAGACTGACGACGGATTCGCGTATCTCGAGCAAGCCTACGAGGAGCGGGATGTTCTCTTGATCTACGCCTTCATGGATCCGCACTCCGTCCACTATCGCTCCCATCCGAAGGCGGTCGAATTGGCCAAGAGGATCCACGCAGAGCCGTGGTTGACGATTGGCGAGAAGGGGAAGTAGCCGAATCACTCTCCTTGAATCCGCGGGCGAAAGGCCGGGGGGGGGCTCCGCGGAGCCTTGGCCGCGCATCGGGAAGACGCGTCTTGTCGATTCATCTTGCCGACAAGGCTTCGATGAAGGCGTGCCCCGCCGCGTGTGCCAGGCGAGTCGCACTCAACCGAGGCGCGACTCGCAGAGTCGCCGCGCTGAGGGGGCGACCGCGATGCCGCCGCGCGCTGTACAGCGCAGCTCAGACGGCAGCGCCATGCCTACGGCAAGTGACGCATCGATCGCTTCGTCGAGTGGGATCGGGCTCACGAAGCCGCCCACCACGAGGTCAGCAACTGTGAATGCGCTCGCCGCTGCGGCTGCGTTGCGCGTGTGACAAGGGATTTCGCAGCCACCGCCGACCGGGTCGCAGACTGACCCCATGGTGTTCTGAAGCGCTATGGACGCAGCGTCTGCAGCCTGTCGCGCTGTTCCCCCTGTTGCTTCCACAATCGCGGCGGCAGCCATGGCGCCGGCGACGCCGATCTCCACCTGGCAGCCTGCCGTCTCCGCAGCGAACGTCGCACGTGCAGCGACGACCAAGCCAATGGCGGATGCGGCGAACAACGCACGGATGATCGCCGGCTCATCGATGGTGAACTCCTCTTCGAGAACGCTTAGCACTCCCGGCAGCACTCCGGCCGATCCGCCAGTTGGCGCCGCACAGACCACGCCACGGCTGTTGCAGACGTGCATCACGGCAAGCGCCCGGGCGGCAGCGCGCGTCTGTGGTCCGCCCAAAGGTAGCCGCCCGGCGTGCTCAGCAGCCAGTATCTTCCCGGCGCTCGGCTCGGTCAGCGGCATGTCCACAGCGGTCGGGTCCTGACCGGTCTCAACGGCACGCTTCATGACGGCGTAGCGGCGGGCCATTTCGGCGGTGATCTCAGACTCCGATTGATCCAAGAGCGACATCTCATGAGACATCGCAAGCGCGCCCAGCCCACACCCGCGAGCTTCGGAGAGCAGAAGCGCCTCGGACGCAGAAGCGAACAGAGGGGAGCCGACTTGCGCGAAGAACAGCGGCGGCGAGATGCAGATGCGAGCCCCATCCAGCGCCGAGGGCCACTCCTCAAGGAGACTTGCGTCCACGCCACGCAAGCTCTGCCAATGGAGCATTGCACGATCGTCTCTCGCACCGTGAAAGCGCTCGACACCGTCCACCATCGCCTCGCGGCACGCCTCGCGGACGGCCCCCTCCAGCTGCGTCGGGACCAACGCAACAACATCCCATGCTCTGCCATCGATCCGCACCGGCCAGCCGGACACCTCGTAGACATCGATCGACCCGCCGCCCGGCGATTTCGCCCGGATGGACTGTATGGCGCCACTTCGCCCGGTGAGGTCGATCCGGACGGAATTAGGATGATCCGCACGCTCAAGAGACTCGACCACGAACGCAACGTCGATGCCTTCGCCGCGAGCCGCAAGAACTGCGGACTCGTATCGATCGTCTGTCATCTCCCAGCTCAGCAGTCCGGCACAGAACGCCTTGTCGACGCCAAGCGACTCGTACGTCGGCGCATACGAGCCGTCAGGATCGAATGCGCAGCGAACAGATGTGAGTTCCTCTCCGATGAGCGCACGAGCGATTCGGGCGATGCGGTAGGCGCCCGCCGTGTGCGAACTCGAAGGCCCGCGCATGACGGGGCCGAGAACGTCGTTGAAGACGCTGAACGATGCAGGCATGTGCGTGTGGTCACCTTCCCATGGACAACTTCACGCACCCTAGCAGGATGGACTGCGAGAAGCAACGGGCTCGCTCAACACGCAATCCGGCTCCACGTCATAGCCGATTCCGAAGCCCAGCGAGCACTTCGAAATGCGCAGGAACGAGCTCGCGATGCCTCGTGAGCTTCGTGGCCCCATCCTGTTAGCACTCTTCCCACCATCGGGCAAGCTCTGCCTCCCCGGAGGAACTGCCGTGGCAGCCGAACCGCAGGCGCATCAGGATACCGAGATGAGGAACCGGGCGCTGTGGGATGAAATCGCACCGGCACACCTGAGGACCTGGAAGGAGGTCGGGCCGCTACGTGACGCCGCCGAGTTCATTGGCCTCGTTCTCGGGCCACCGGTCGAAGTACCCCTCCGCGAAAGAGGGGAAGCAGAGCGAGATCGCTGCCTGCACGAACGACGTCAGGCCCTCGAACAACAAGTAGAAGGGGCCATGCCTGTACCCCTGCAGGGTGTGGCCATACTCGTGCCTCACTGCGGCCTCCGTTTGCATGGAGGTATGGATGAAGATGTACTTCCCCAGTGAAGCGCCGAAGGGCGTTGACGTCACGATGATCGTTGTCTCGTTCATGTCGGCCGTGCAAACCACGTTCCCCGTGAGCCGGAGCAGACCGTAGTAGAGAATTCCGAGGACGTTCTGCGGAAGGCAGAAGGTGGCATGGGCGATGTTCCTGCGAATCTTCGTCTCCGGCGAAATCGGCTCGATGCGGCCGACGATGCCAGCGAGATCAGGCCTTCCCTCAGAGATCCCAGCGGAAGATGGCATCGCGTAACTGTCCTCAACGGCGAAGCCTGAGACCCCGGAATGAAGCGACTCGGTTGGTTCCGCATGAACAGGAAGGCTTGGCAGGATCGAGAAGCCGACGAGGACTGCCAGCATCACAGCGCTCGCTGCTCTAGGCCCTCTGTTCATACCGAGCAGCCTACTCCACGAGCGGCTTTCGTTCGAGCTTCGCCCGGAGAGCGAACAGCCGGCCGAGATCAGCTTAGGTCGTCGGCGCGCCAGTGCGCCCCTACCGATCGGAGGCGTCTGTTCGCTCCTGTGAGCCACGAATCGAGGCCTTGACGACCGGACTCTCGAACTCCGAGGCGAGCATGTCCATCAACACGGTGTCGTGCTTCTCGCCGCCCACGATCCTCGATTCGCGCTGGACGCCGATCCGCTGGAAGCCGATCTTCTCGTAGCAGCGAAGCGCGCGCTCGTTGAACGCGTAGACCCCGAGCTCAACGCTGTTCATGTTGAGGATGTTGAATCCGTAGTCGAGGAGCAGAGTGACGGCTTCCCCCCCGTACCCGCGCCCCCAGTACTCCTTCTCTCCGATCATGATCGCCAGCATGGCGTGGCGATTCTCGGGCATGCGGAAGAACAGGCTGCACCAGCCGATCGGCTGGTCCGTCTCTAAGTCGACAATCACGAAGAGGTGCTTGAGCATCTCCTTGGCGCGCGCCGGATCCTCGTAGGCGAGCGTCGCCGGAGTGTCGTACCCGTTCATCGACGCCGGAAGGATCACTTCCAGGTCGTTGTCCCACTTCTTGAGCCACTCCGCATCGCTCTCCGATCGAGGAGAGAGATAGCACTTCGCTCCGGCAAGTCGTCGATAGTGCGTCACCGCGTCCTCCTTGTCGTTCACAAGAAGCAAGTCGGGCAGACCGTGGCGATCTGCCCATCTCATGTCCGCAGGAACTAGCGGACCTTTCATCGTGCGAAAGGGTACGAGGACTCCGGCGAGCCTGCAAGCGACGCGGTCTCGGGAATCGCTCCACAGGCAACAGCTTCTCGGCCGCGTTGAGCCCAAGGAATCGCTGATGTAGCATTGCGCCGTCGACGCCGCCTCGCCCATCCGCAGATTCATCGCTTCTTCTTTCCGCTAGCACACGTTCATGGAGGTTCAGGTGAAAAGCTTCGAACAACTGACGCATCTCGGCCGAGGACGGCGGCTCCGACCGCTGGCACACGGCCTTCTCGAGGAGCGCTTCGGAATCCGAGCGACGTCGCTCGAGCAGATCGCCGAGACCGTCAATCTCGTCTACCGAGTCAGGACCTCGTCCAGTCAACGCTACGTCCTTCGCATGACCCCGCCGGCCCACTTCCACGATCGCCGTGACGTCTGCTCGGAGATGGCGTGGCTGAACGCGCTTCATCAGGAAGGGATCGGCGTCCCCGTGCCGGTGCCCGCGCAGGATGGCTCGACTGTCGTCTCGACGTCCTGGGAAGGGATTCCGGGCGAGTGGCATTGCGTCCTGTTCGACTGGATCACGGCGGCCGATCTCGCATCGCGATGGACCAACCCGAACATCGAACGCTACGGGCGGCTCTCGGCGCAGTTGCATCTTGCGGGGAGTCGCTTCCGCCCGCCGCAGGGATTCCGGATCCGATCGGCATCGCGCGTCTTCCCTCACTGCGATCCAGCATTCGAGAACCCAGAACCGCTCGTTCTGTTCGACGGCGCTCCGGAGGAGCTCATTTCGGGCGAGCGCCGAGCCCTGCTTCAGCACGCTCACGAACGCGCCCACGACGCGATCGAGCGCCTGTTCGCATCCGGCACGCCGCAGCCGATCCACAACGATCTGCATCCGTGGAACGTGATGATCAACCGCGACACAACCTACGCGATCGACTTCGAGAACCTGTTGATGGGGTATCCGGTCCAGGACATCGGAACGACGCTCAACTACTTCTCCGGCTACTTCCGCGACGAAGCGCCGCTCGAAGAACGGGTCGCCGCCTTCCGACGCGGATACGAGTCGGTCGCTCCGTGGCCGGAGGCGTACCCGGGCCAGATCCGAACGATGACCGTCTCGCACCGGCTCCTACTCTGCAACTTCTACGCGTCGCACAAGGATCCGGAGTACAAGGAGTTCGCAGTCGAATTCCTCGATTGGTGCGAGAAGCGGCTGAGAGAGGATCTTGCGTTCATCGAGCAAGAGGCAGGAGGTCCACGTAAGTGAACCGACCGCGCGGCAATTCAGCCTGGCGCTCTCCGACGAGTTCAGCCAGCAGATCGGAACGTACTCCGCCGTCTATGGGCATCCGCTCGGCGGATCGGGCCAGAGACGACCCACGGTCTTCGCGCCGCGCTCCCGCAGAAGCCCGACGCGCTGATGCGCGAGATTCTCTCGCTCGAAACTGGCGAGCGCTGCAAGTTCTGCCTTCTTCGAGTCGACCGAAGACGAGACATTGTCCCGTTCCCCGCGCCACGGCGGGCCACTTACTCCGAGCAACGATGGTCAGCGGAAACAGACATCGCCATGACCTCAACGAGCCTCGCGGAGTCTAACTTCGTGAGGCTTCCGCTTCAGGAGCTGTTGCAGAGGCGTTGGTTGAGTCATATAGTTCGTTAGCGTATCATCCGCTATCGAAGCAAGGAGGCAACATGAACGACCTCGACCTTCGGAAGGCGTGCCTCGAGCTGATGACGGCCGCCCCGGCCGTCTACTTGTCGACGATCGGTCTTGACGGACTGCCGCGGATTCGGGCGATGCTCAACCTGCGCAATCGCCAGCAGTATCCTGACAAGGCGCACCTCTACGTCGAACATGACGAAGACCTGATGGTCTACCTCTCGACCAACACGGCTTCGAGGAAGCGACGCGAGATCGAAGCCAATCCGCACCTCGCCCTCTGCTACTGCGACCCTGCCAGGTTCTTCGGCCTGACGTTGAACGGGACTGCCGAGATCATCGACAACGCCGCGACCAAAGAGGCCGTCTGGTGTGACGGGTGGGAACGGTACTACCAGATCACCGGTCGGCCCGACGATCCCGACTACACGCTTCTGCGGATCTTCCCCACGGACGCGAGCGGGTGGACGGGCGGCAGAGCCTTCAGCCTCTCACTCGGCCGATGAAGGCCCCCAGCAGCGGCGGCTTCCTGATATCGAAGGTTCATCGGGTCTCGGGAAGAGTCTTCGCACGGATGCTCAGACGACACGGCATCGAGATCAGCCCGGCGCAGGGGCGGATCCTGTTCGTCCTCTGGCAGCAGGACGGGCTACCGATCGGAGAACTCGCGAAGCGAACGTCCCTCGGGAAATCCACGCTGACGACGACACTCGACCGGTTGGAGGCGTCAGGCCACGTAACGCGCTCGCGCTCGACGGACGATCGGCGCGTCATCGCGGTTCATCGCACGGCGAAGGATCGCGCTTGTCAGAAGGCGTATGAGCGTGTCTCTCGCGAGATGACCGCCCTCTACTACGCCGGCTTTGCGAACGGCGAGATCGCGAGCTTCGAGGAGTTCCTGGCTCGGATCCTCGACAATCTGAACGCGTCCGAGAACACCTCTGGAGACGTAGGGGAGTGAAGACCGTCGAAGCGATTGCGACACAGCGGGGCTCCGCCAATTCGGAGAGGAGAACGACGTGAACGATCCAGCGAAGTACGAGATTTATACCGACATCCGATTCGACGGGCTGGAGACGATGGATCTCCCGAAGCTGGTCGCCGACTGCCAGCATGACTGGTTCAACCAGTCCCTCTGCCGCGTCAACGAGTCGGTCGTACGACTCGGCATCTTCAAGGGGGAATTCCACTTCCACAAGCACGATCGCGAGGACGAGTTCTTCCTCGTCCTGGAAGGGGAGCTCCAGATCGATCTCGAGGAGAAGACGGTCGAGCTGACGCGTCATCAAGGGATTCTCGTACCACACGGCGTGACGCACCGGACGCGATCCGCGGAGCGAAGCGTCGTCCTCATGATCGAGGGTGACACCGTCAAGCCAACCGGAGACGACTGACGTGTCTTCCGCTTCGGCTCGCTCGGCTGCGCGCTTCGCCCATGTCAGTCTGATCGCCGAGGACTGGCGCCGTCTGGCCGATTTCTACCGGGACGTCTTCGGTTGCATCCCGATTCCGCCGGAGCGCGACCTGCAAGGCACGTGGCTCGATCGGGCGACCGGGATCTCCGGCGCGCGAATCCGAGGAATCCATCTTCGACTCCCCGGATTCGACAACGCCGGTCCAACGCTCGAGATCTTCGAGTACGCGCCGTCCTGCGAACGAACGCCAAAGGTGCTGAACGAGCTAGGATTCGCTCACGTCGCGTTCGCCGTCGAGGATGTCAGGGCAGCCATTCACGCCGTCCTAGAAGGCGGCGGCTCCCTCGTCGGCGAGCTGACCGAACGCGCGATTCCCGGTGCCGGAACGATCACGTTCCAGTACGTCGCCGACCCGGAGGGAAACGCGATCGAGATCCAGCGCTGGTCGCTCGCCGCGCCATCCCGAAGGGCCGCGGGTTCCTTGTAGCCCTGCGCCGGTCGCCTAGTGCTGGATCTCGAGGCCGGACGGAGCCGAACCCGGGAATCCGCTGATCTGCGTTCCGGTCAGCGCGCCGGTCTCCGGATCGATCTGGACGATCCGGTGTCGGTCGATGTCGATCGCCCACAGGTATCCGTCGTAGTGGTCGATCGCCGCCACCGGGAAAATCCCACCGGTCAGCTCGACCGGGTCCCCGGCGATCCGAAGCTGGGTGTTCGACATGATGTCATAGCCGGCGATCATCTCGATCTCGTAGAAGAGGTGCGTCTCTCCTTCCAGATACCAGAGACGTCCGAGCGTCGGCGGTGCCGAAGTCCAGTCGAGCCCCTGCGGCGATCGGAGGAACGAGACATCCCGCACTTCCGGAGAGGTCGCCTTGAAGTAGGCCTGGCCGAACTGCTCGTACATGAAATTGTTCAGAGGACTGAGTCTCGAGATCTTCCGAGTGACCCCGTCTACGTGCCAGAGCTGCTTCTGGCCCACCGCACCGTACGTGAGATGGAGAGGCAACTGCCCCGGCGAGGGGAGTTCTCTCTGGATCTCGCCTGTCTCAGGATCGAGGTGGAGGAAGCGCTGAACTCCTTCGTTGGCACAGGAGATCACGAGGGTTGGCAGTCCGGCGACCTCGGCGATCGTCACCCCGCTCGGTTCCTTCAAAGGGAGATCGAAGAACGTGATCGTGTTCCCGTCCATGTCCAGCTTGAAGACGCGATCGAGGTCCTCATCGGTAACCCAGAACGCCGGACCGACGACGATCGTGACCGTCGCGGTGTCCGTCTCGCCATCGCGACTGCGCACCATCAAGGTGATCGTGAATGTGCCCGCCTGACGGTAGGTGTAGGTTCCCGTCGCTTCGGTCGACTCATCCTCGGTATCGAAACCCCAGTGGTAGGTTGAGATTCCGTCCGGCCCGCTCGAAGCCGTTCCGTCGTACGAGATCGTCAGCGGGACGGTCCCCGACGTCGTGTCGACCAGGATCACCGCTTCTGTTCGTTGGAAGAGCGCGCAGCCACCGATCGCAACCAGAAGTGCGCCGCTCAGGAGAAGCCCTGCAATTGCCCGCCATCGCTTCGACATTCCCGCCTCCTTCGTGCAATCCTAGCCCAACCTTGCGATCGTTGTCGAAACGAGCCAGGGGCGCCGGGCGATCGAGCTCGGTCCTCTCTACGCCTGCTCCGCGAGAAAGCCGTCGAGCTGATCGAGCGCCGCAGGGAGCGACGCCCGTCCGAACCCGATCCGGAAGTGGTTCTCGCGGTCGTCGAACACGGATCCCGGCAGCAGGAGAACCCCGACCTCCTCGACCAGCGACCGCCAGAACACCTCGACGTCCCCACGCAGGAGGCGCGGGAAGGCGATCGCGCCGGCGCTCGGCCGCACCCAGCGGAGGAGATCCCGGTGCCGCTCGAAGAACGGATCGAGCAGAGCGAGGTTGTCGGCGATGATCCCGAGATTGCGGAATACGAGCTCGTCACGGTGTCGAAGGGCAATCTCGGCCAGAAACTCACTCGGCGCGCTCGTGCAGATCGTCGTGTAGTCCTTCAGCTCAACGATGCGCGTCCGGACGGCGGCGTCTCTCGTCGCGACCCAGCCAAGTCGGAGGCCGGGAAGGCCGTACGTCTTCGACAGAACGCCGAGAGAGACGCCGTGTGGACCGAGATCGCATCCCGCGGGAAGGCGGTCGGCCGGGTCGTACTCCGACTCCCTGTAGACCTCGTCTGAGAAGAGAACGATCTTGTTTTCGCGAGCGATCTGGCCGACCGCGTCGAACGCTTCCCGAGACATGAGATAGCCAGTCGGGTTGTGAGGAACGTTGAGGACGATCGCTTTCGTGTTCGGACAAATCAGGCGTTCGAGTTCGCCAACGTCGAGCGCCCAGCCGTCCGCCTCGCGAGCCTCCCAACGTGACACGTCGCAGCCGATGCTCTTCGCAACCTCGAACAGGGATTGATAGCACGGCCAGTGCACGATGATGTGATCGGCCGACTCGAGGGCCGCGTGCATGAAGAGGAAGATCCCCTCTTCGGCCCCGGCGTGCACGATAACATCATCAGCGTCGATCGTCTCGTAGATCCGTGCGATCTCTCTGCGGAGCGAAGGGTTTCCTTGAGACTCTGTGTAGCCGAGCCAGAGCCGATCGAATCGCTCGCGAGCCCCCGGCTCGAGCGCGAGGATCTCCTCCATCGCAATCGATTCGCAATCGGACCCGCTCAGCATGTGTTCGACGCTGAATTCGTGCTCCGCGAAGAATCGCTCCAACTTGAATCGCGGGATCCTCATCCTTCCTCCTCGCACCTAAAGCCGCCAGCCGCATCAGGGCGCACGCCGGCGAGGATCGTCCTCCGCGGCCTGTCATCGATTCAAGGCCGCACGAACAGCTGGAGTTGTTCGCCTGTCGGCGCGAGAGACGGCTGAACGGATGTGGCAATTCCGTACTCCCCGCAGAGCGCCGTGAACCGCCCGAACAGGTCCTCGGCGTTCGGAGACGGACACATGTAGTCATTCCCGTAGCGCGCTTCGTACCGCTGTCGTATCCCCGGAAAGAGCTCGTCCAGTCGAGCGTAGAAGTAGGCGCGCTGACGGTCGCGCATGCTCATTCCGAACCACGGCACGATCGCCGTGACGCCACAGCGATGCGCCTCCGCAACGATCGCGGAGACGTTCTCCCACGTGTCCTGGATGAACGGGAGCGTTGGCATCAGGGAGATCCGCGTCTCGATTCCGCCGTTCGCCAGGACCTCGAGGGCTCGGAATCGGGCCGACGACGGTGGCGCGCCAGGCTCCAAGCGCGTCGACAGCCCGTCATCGATCGTCGTAACCGTCAGAGAGACGATCGATCTCGCGACCCGCCTAATTCGCTGCAGGATTGGCAGGTCTCGCAGGACGAGGTCGCTCTTCGTCACGACGTGAGCGCCGAACCCGTAGGCCGCGATCACTTCGAGCGCCCGCTGGGTCAGACGGACCGTCTCCTCGAGCGGCATGTACGGATCATTCATCGATCCGGTTCCGATGATTCCCTTCTTCCGTTTTCGCCTCAGCTCGCTCTCCAAGAGCTCGGCGGCATTCGCCTTGACCAGCACGTCGCGGTCGAATGCTTCGATCTCGTAACAGAGCGATCGCGAGTCGCAGTAGATGCAGTGATGCTGGCACCCGCGATACAGATTCATCCCGAAGTCGAGGCCGAAGTATGTATCGAGCCCCTGAACCCTCGACACGAGTGTCTTGGCGCGGATCTCCTTGATCACGGTCGGTCGAGTGTACCTCATGCCTCGGCAGCCACGGCCTTTCATCCCGCAGTCCGAGCGCGTATCCTTTTCCCCGACTCAAGGAGGTTCATGATGCAACGTCGCTCGCTCGTGTCGATTGTCTTGGTCGTCTTGTTCGCGATGCTCATCGCAGGCTGCAGCAGGCAGGCGGACCAGCCAGCACAGGTGTCGCCGGAGCAGCCGTCGCCGTCCGCCAGCGTGGAAGCGACCGACGAGCCGGCGACGACTCCCGCGCCCGAGGGCGAGCCAGGTGTCGTCGCAACCATGAACGGACGCCCCCTCTACCAGGAGGGCCTCGATCGAGAACTCGAACTCGTCATAGACCAGTACCAGCAGGTCTACGCTCAATTCGGGCAGGACCTTCGGGCAAACCTCGTGGGCGCCGGCGGCCGCGAGCTGGGTCTGAATCTGGAACTCGAGGCGCTCAATCGACTGGCCGGACGAGAGATCCTCGTGGAGGAAGCGGAGAACCGAGGGATCGAATTCACAGACGCTGACGTGGATGCGAGATTCGATGAACTCTACGTCGAATTCCTCGCCAGCCGCGACATGAGCGACGAGGAATTCAGCGCCTACATCGTATCGGTCGGCGGCACCATGGAGGAGTTCCGCGAGACCTCGAAGAGGAGCGTCCGTGAGCAGTTGGTCGTTGAAGCCCTCCGCGACGATATCGCAGGACCGATCGATTTGAGCGACGCCGAGATTGCCACATTCTTCGAGGAGAACCGAGCCGAGTACGAGCAGGAAGAGCGGGTTCGCGCATCGCACATCCTCCTCGAGACGAGAATCGAGGCCGAGGTGGTTCTGGAGGACCTGGCGGATGGCGCCGACTTCGCAGAGCTAGCCAAAGAGAGGTCAACCGGACCGTCCGGACCGTCCGGGGGAGACTTGGGCTGGTTCGTGCGCGGGCAGATGGTGCCTCCGTTCGAAGAGGCCGCATTCGCTCTGGAAGTCGGGGAGACGAGCGAAGTCGTAGAGACCGAGTTCGGCTTCCACGTGATCCTGCTCACGGGGCACGAAGAGGCCGTTTCGCCGGCCCTTGAGGACATTCTCGACAAGGTTCGAAGCGACGCCGAGGCGGCTGAGGCGGACGTAGCATTCCGCGAGTGGTATCAAATCGCTTTCGAAGGGGCTGACGTGAAGATCGAGTTGCCACTCCTAGCCGCGGCTCGGTTGCGAAACGACAACCTTGAGGAAGGACTGAAGGCGCTTGAGGCTCTCGTGGACGACGAC
>Ga0272443_10000721_pt1 | contig 56654 bp, 50 predicted proteins | sample SSMAcet12_FD_193581 | JGI IMG/M metagenome (GOLD analysis project Ga0272443, IMG submission 193581) | Marine sediment archaeal communities from Little Sippewissett salt marsh, Falmouth, MA, United States - SSM-Acet-12 | ecosystem: Environmental > Aquatic > Marine > Wetlands > Sediment ... | reverse complement strand
CTGATATAGTACATTTCCGTTAGCAATGGCAGCACATCCAACTGTTTTAGAGCCGGAATCCATGCCTGCTATTACGGGCTGAGTGTATCCACTGCTTCCAAAAAGAAGTTTAATCGTGAAGGGGACCTCCCTCAAAACCCGAGCCTTACCTTTGCTCAAAAGTTTTCTGGCCTTCGAGGGTTTACAGGGCATTAGCGGTTTGCCATATTGGTTTTTTACGTAAACTAACATAGAGTTTACCTCCTTTTTTTGGAGTTATGCGTATCCAGAATTGATGGAGTCAATCTTGGGATCCGACTTCCTCTCGATCTGATACTGAAAGGTTTGTATGGTGCAAGCACTGTCCCTACCTCCCAGGACTGTTTAACCGGCACCCTTAGAGCCTGAAACTGAGGCGGCATTCCAGGGTAACTAAATTCTTTCGTATCGGCTCCCGATCTTGTAAAACTCCTCGATCGGGGATCTGGTCAACCAGGGCACATTACATGCCCGTCACTTTAGTGGCGGGTAGTTGACTTGTCGATTAGCAGAAACATCTTTCCGGTCAGCGTTACTTGGATCTGTTTTGTCTTGCCCTTCTGTGAAATGTCGATCGATTTGAGGTCTGCAAGTCTCCCAACCTGTCTCGACACGGTACTTTCGGAGATGCCCAACCTTTCGGCGATCTCCGTTATCATTGTGGGCTGGTTTTCGTGGACATCTTTCAAGATTTTTATTAGTTTCTCATCGAGGCCCCGTACCAGGTTTGGCAAGCTGATCTCTGTTATCGCCCGATCGATGTCGCTGAAATTTGTGGTTTTGTAGATCTTCTGAGATTGTGAAAGACACGCTATCGTGAATGCAAGGAAGATCTCTCTTGGACCTCCGGATATGTTGGCAACGATCTCGCCTTCTGTATTTTTTATTAGGTCCATGAGGGAAAGGACCATCCCTTCAAAATCCTGGTGGTCAACCCGGTGGATTTTCACCTTTATCGAGCTGTCTATCTGCCGCGATAAGTCCTGGACGGCGTGAATGGTGGTTATGGCCCTCTCGTCGGCATCTTGCTCGGGCCGGATCAGGATTATTCTGTCGTCCGCCTCGATCCCATACTTCACGATGAGGGATAATATTTGCGAGGTGTCGAATCCCGAGAGGGTGATGTAATTTCTCATCGTTTGTCATATTAGGACAATTGCATAAATGCCTTTTCCATGCACAATATCGGACGTTTTAACCCTCAATTGCATAAATATGCAATCATTTCATTAATCGACAGGTTTATACAGGATGATCTAATAGAGAGCGTAGAAATGCCACAAAAGATCACTTTCATCACGAAACCGAAGGCGGAGTTCGAAGTTCCATCGAGCGAAGGATACCAGCTCTACTCTGCCGTCCTGGATATTATCCGAGAGTCTGACGAGGCCACAAGCGAACACGCCCACAATTCCCCCATTGGCTCAATCGCTCTTGGCGGGCTGAAGGGCAAGTTCAAAAGGTCAAAGAGGCCTCACCACAAGGTTTTGGACCCTCAGAACAGATACAAATTTTATGTGGGGATTGTGGACCCAAAGGAGGCAGAGATCTTCCAGTCCCTCATCAAGCCTCTGATATTCAAAGAGAGGGACGTCATCCTCGATCGGGGCGCTCTCGGAATAGAGGAGGTTGCAAGCTTCGGCGCCACCTTCGAGGAGCTGGTGGAATCGGCGAAGGGTTTCGACCGCCCCGAGATCGAGTTCTGGTTCAGATCGCCGACCTGTATCCAGTACAAGAACACCAAGGTATTCGAGATGTTCCCGCACAGGGAGGCGGTCTTCTCTTCCCTTGTGGCCAAGTGGAATGCGACCAGCCCCCCTTTCAAGATGGACATCGAACGCGACGAGATCTCCCGCTACGTTTTGGAAAGGCCTGATGCCCGATCCTACCGGACCCACAACGCGATGGTGAACACGGTCTTCGACAAGAAAAAGGGCCACCCGAGGCCGATACTGAGACAGGGCTTTTCCGGGCGCTGTACGTACTCTTTCGCCAAGGGCGCGCCCCAGGACTTCATGAACGCAATCTTGGTGCTCTCAAGATTTGCGGAGTACTCAGGTGTTGGAAGCGCGGTGAGCCGAGGGTGCGGATGGACAGAAGTTGAGGTAGACGAGGTGAGGAAATGAAAGATTCACAGGATATGTACCCGGATGAGCCTGAAATAACTAAGGACATACATCAAAATGACGATAACGACACGTTGGGTTTAGATATAGAGACATTCTTTGATATTTCAGACGAGGAGATTGACCAATCTACTGAATATAAGGTTTTTAGAGATTATGCTCAAGTTGATGCACGGTTGATAGACTTAGGTTGGGATATTAAGCCCGCAAAATCTGTAGAATATGGAAAAACCGACCAATCCATGCTAAATCACGTAAGGAATGGCGTGTTCTTCCTACTTCAGCTCAATTCCGTCCTTAGAAATTTTAATGAGCATTATGATGAAGGCCGATTACGAGAAATCGTTGCGTTGTTCGTTTCGCATGACATCCATAAACTGTACGATAAGTTTGACCGGTCTGAGGAATTTGATATTCCGCTCCATGATGTTGAACAAATCGTTAAAGCAGCTCACATTTTGGATATTGCCCCGAGTCTCACAGCAGAAGATCATTGGTGTTCTGCGCGAGCAACCCACATAACCAATAATTCAATGACTGCACACCTTACATTGAACTTCAGTAGAAATGTCAGACGAATCCGTGTTGCCGATGCTTTTGCGAGTTCAGCATCGTTGAGTGAAGCATGTGGAACGCGTACAATCAATGTACTTAACGACGAGCCTGTGCTTAGGAATTACGAATTGAGACATCACAGCTTGGATGATGTTAAAGGGATCCTCACAAATTTTATAAACAAGGCAGCATCAGATTATTTAGAAGTTCAGGGATATAACCTACTGTTGATATATGACGATGGGTGCGTCTATATAGCTCCAAAAGATGCTGAACATGTTCAACCAAATGAAGATTTAATGGAGGAATTATCCAGACGAGTCATAGAACATATCAGGAGATCTCACCCGGCTTTCAGCGACCCCGATCGAATTAAAGACAATATTAAATTTATAAATAATTTAGGTTATTATAAGCCAGTTGACAAGGATTTCATCTATTCCGGTGCCGAAAATGTCGTGGCGGCTGTAATACGTAAAGGCATTGCCGAAAGTTTTGCTGAGGGAAAAATTACGTCGTCAATGGAGAAATCAATCGGAAAAATTGAAGAAATCACAGGCACCAAGATCGAGAAAACACGACAATTAGTAGGGATATCACGCATAATATCCACTATAGCAAAAACGATCATTCCGAAGCTTGAAGATAACGATCCATTGGAAGATGTATGCAATCTATTCATCGTGTCTGATTCTCTAAAGGAAAAGTTACTTGATATTGCACCTGCTAAATCAAAAACCTTGCTTAAGGGTGGCAAATGGGATTATTCATATGCGATTGCAAATGAATACCTGATTCGAGAAATAGACAGAGACGGAACTTTGTTCAAGAATCTCGATGGAAAAAGGGCAGTTGAATACGTAACTGAAGACGTCCTATCCAAATTGAAAATGTATGACACATGGCCAAGTATAGATGATTCGGTTTTAAGCCCAGTTAAACATGAACTGATAGAATATCTATGCGATATAATCTCAATTGATGGCCATATGTTTATGCTACCCAAATCAAAAATGAGTGATACTTTTAAAGAGTATTCAGGGTCTGGGAAGATCTGTACATTATGCAATCGTGGGACATTGTACACAAAAAAATCTATGGAAAATAATTCGAATTACAGTGCAAGTTTTTCGAATAGGGTTGGTATTGGGAAGAAAACATCTAACAAACCACTTCCAATGTGTGCTCTGTGTAGCATGGAAGCATTTCTTAGAAAGGCAGGATCGAAAGCAATCGAATCTGATAAACTTTACATCCACTTGATACCAGACTATTTCCATACACCACTTTCATGGAAATTATATAGGCATATAATAAATCGATTCGAAGGGGATGTGGGGGTGCAGATGAACCGCCTTGCTGAGTCAGTATTCCGAGGACGTGGTAACATGGAAGCATACAGAGAGTGGTTTGAATTCTTGACCAATTCGGAAAAGGGTAGGAAAATGTTTGAAAGTCAGATACAGCAGTTCAGAGATGCTGATAGTAATGAAGTGGATGAACAATATGGTGTAATCCCTGCGTGGTTCTATAAGCAAAAAGATAATCAAACAGAGTTTCAATTCTTTGGTGCGTTCATCTCACTTGTTGTCAGTGCATACACGGGAATGCGATGCGTTGTAAGTGAATCGCCAGTACCGGTGCTTCGTGGTCGTGATTTCAACGAGATGGTCTATTTTGATTCAGGAAATGCACAGGTAAAACATCTCTTTGGAGATGCCGTAAAACTTTCTGAATTGGATAAGAAGTTGAAGATTGCATCCGCGTTAATACGGCTTGGTTATGCGAATGCAATGATGGATTCACTCATCCCAAAATATCTGCGAGCGGTCCGAAATAAGTACCTTCCGGGTTCGTATCTTCTGAAAAGCGCGATAAGAAATACAGATAGTGAGAAAAACATTGCATATTATCACATGGATGAAGCAAAATATCTTGATATGAATACAGGAGTGTCACCGAATGAGTGAACAGGTAAGTGAGATCATAGACGAATTGGCACGTCTTGCATTCTCAGTTGGACGGCCACGGAGTTTCAAGCCGTATGCAGTGGAACGTCTCTTTCGCGAGAGTGTGAAAGCGGTCAAGAGTACAGGGACGATGCAAACTCTTGGCAGGGATGATTACGTCTCTCTTGTAAGCGGTAGGGTCCAGAAAGCAGTTTCCCGTGGAGATCAATTATGGATTCCGTCTAGAGAGAAATTGGATACTGAACTCGGGTTCGGGGAGCGTGCCGATCTCTTTGCAGCATTTTTCGTAGATAAGATACTGTACGATTTATGTGATGGAAAGCCGGGTAGACTGAAAAAAATATCTAACAATCTGTCAGACGGCTTCTTTGCTGCAACATTAAGAGAGATGCGAAATCAGAAATCGGGATCAGAAGGACTTGATGAACAACAGATGGAGGGATGATATGGAATTTGATGAATTGAATGGTATAGCAAAGAAACTGGAGAAGGGACTGGTCGAGAAATTAACTAACAATCCTGGGAATCGGTTTGTAAACATACTGGTGCTTAGGGAACTGCAGAGCAATGCGGTATTTACAACAAATGGGCAGGACGCTGATGTCGTCACACTGACCGTGAACAATGGCGATAAATCCATGAATTATTCGCCTGCAATTATGTTCATGCGGAAGCAGACTGGAAGTGATCGACGTTTTGGAAAGGCAATGTTAAGAACCCTTCTTGGTGTCGAGTGCACTATGCAAGTGAACGAGATGTGCCAAGAATGTCTCGATTGCGTGCTTTATGGTAGTGCTGCAAGTAAGGACAAAAAGAAAACTAAGTCGATTACTTCGAGAGTGATGTATGACACCGCATTCACGATCCGGGACAGTAGTGTGATCATCGAAGAAAAGTTCCAGCTCGCACCAGGTGATGAATATGCTAAGGGATCTACAACTACACCCAGAGAACCCGATTTCTTTAATCCAGGAGTGATGTTTCCATGTGTGATCACGCTTAGAGATGCAACGTTTGAGGAACTATTGTTTGTTTTGAGCATAACCCTGAAGAATAAACGTTATGGTGCTGCCACAACGCGTATTGGACGTGTAAAGAACCACATACTCGGGATATATGCAGGTTCTGAAGAAGGGCCGTCCAATCTGGAACTCACGATCGGCGTGATTAGAAAACTAGGAGAAGAGAACAATCAAAAGTTGGAGGATGTTGTCACATCGAGCACATTAGACACAAACTCAGTAGTGCAACATACAAAAAGCATTTTTGATGATTTGGTCCACAAGGAGCACTTAGATATTGTTGGTCTTGAGAAGGTTGATCTGAAGAAGATTCTAGAGTTTCTGAGTGACGAACACGTTAAAGATGTGTTTAAGGTGCAGAATGACGCAAGCAAGAAGTTTATTAACTCGATAACATGACAATGAAGCAAGTAATTGAGTGCACGCTCACCGTGCTTGGCCGTTTATTTTACGCATCTAGAGAATTCGGTCATCTAGTGGATGCAGATAACTATATATTGAACAGTGCGTTGCACTACGCACTGGGTTTTTCAAGTGGGAATTACGTAAACATAGGAACTAAACCGGATTACTTAGGGGATACTGATAACATATATGATATATTATATATAACGCCTGCAGCCCCTATCAGTATGTTAACACGCTTAACCACAAACTACAACGCACGACCAGATCAATATGCAGTGGTAAATTACAAGGCAAAAGATGATCCTAATGCTGAGTACAATATACCACGATATGGCAGAGAACGTGCAATAAATCAACAGAATAAATTTAGATTCTATATACTGCCATATCATGCTGATCTTGAACATCTAACTTCAGAACTACCGACTTATGTGCGACTTGGGAAGAAGCGCTCAAAGTGCAAGGTAAAGTACAATGTTGTGAATTCCATAAAGTCCCATGGTATATTCACAACAAATCATCCCTTTGGGATATACGACTATGACGGAGTTCCAATTGGCAATTTGATCACCAGAAAGATGAGACCTATTCCTTTGATCCTTCAAGGGACATATGAGGGAGATTATATTCAAATCGGTAAAACGATACTCCCATATAGACTGAAATTCTTGAATAGGATGAGGTGAACGATGCTAATCGATGGTATTTCACTAAGGACGCTAGATACAGATTATCTTGGATTCCGACCTTATGAACACCAGTATCAGAGTGAAAAGTTGATTAAGAAAGACCGTGGGTTTTTCTGTTTCAATTGCAGCCCAACAGGATCTGGGAAAACTCTGTCGTGGATTAAACCTGCATTAGATCAGGGAATGGATGTTATTGCAATTTATCCAACGAATGCGCTCATCAGTGATCAAGTCAATAATGCAAACCAGATGATCAGAAATCATTTTGCTGGAATGGGGCATGAGATCATCTGTATCACCAGTTCTTCGATATACGAACGAAGGCAGGAGTTCTATGGAGGCGAAGCAAATGTGAGCAATGGCAAGATCATCGCTCATCTAATCGAGCGCTCGTTAGACAGAAGTGGAAGCACAATCGTCATGACAAACCCGGATATATTCACGCTGATTATGAAAGACATGTACCGGGACAAATACCTCAGCTCTATTATAAATCATTTTGAGATGGTTGTGATAGATGAGTTTCATTTAGCAGACATAAAACAAAAAAATATAATATTGTATTTACTCCATTGTATGTATGATCTGCCGTCACACATATCTCGCACAAAGAAATTCTATTTTCTAAGTGCGACCCCCGATAAAATGGTTGTAAAACGAATACGAGAAGCAATTGGATCAGATCCAATTGTGATTGAGAGTTCTGGGATGGCGGTTAGTCAGAATGAACAAGTGAAAGATGGATATCGAACTGTTATGCCACCTGTGGAATTGATCTTAAGAGATGGAAAAATTTTCAATACATTTGAAACGTTATGCGGGGAACATATTGGGGATGTAATAAAATTCTGTAAATTAGGAAAAACGGTCATCATGCTTGATGGCATACATGAAGTAGATGTATTATATAATGAACTTTTATGCAATGATTGTGGTATGCGAGTTGAGCGCATTGATGGATTTCATAGAGGTGACCTTAAAGAAAAATTAAAATGTTTTGATGTTCTTGTGAGTAATTCTTCAGTAGAGGTAGGAATTGATTTTAAGGTCGATCAGTTATTATTTACAGGATATAATAAATCAAGTTTAATTCAACGTCTTGGAAGGCTCAGAAACAGAAAAGATGAATGTAAAGCAATATGTTACACTCCAAAGCAAATTTCAGATCATCTGAACGGAATTCAGCAACGATTCAATCGGGACCAATTCAAATCAGAACTGGACCATATTTTTGGAGAATCTTCAGAGCCCGTTTCTTTTACGTGGCGTTATTCACCTATTGAAGCGTACGATTATGCGATAAATGTCGCCAATAAATTGCCCAGTCATGAACGATCTGAATACGCCAAACAAACTATGGAAAGAATAAATAAACATTTTTATATCCCGTTTAGTATGAATTTTGGAAGTAATGATCTTGAACGGATGAAAGAATGGGTTAAAAATGATGTAATTGAAGAAATGAAATCATATCGAGGATTTAACATTCAACTGATGGTATATGACATGATTGAACGCAAAGTCAAAATGTATACTATGTTTTACCTACTGAGGTGGGGTAAAGTTGAGTTTATGGATCTGTCACATTTCTTGAAAGCCATACCAAATGAGGAAAAAGATTTTGTTATGAAGTACGAAAGATTTACCTCTGGTTTTTGTATTTATCAAGGCAAGAACTGTGAACCGCGATCGGCCTATCTTCGAGCAAAATCACCAGAACTATTTGCGGTTGTCAATACGCCAGAGTCAGCAAGAATTCCAGAAATTCTGGAAGGATTTGTTGTACAAATTTCAAAAGGACCAAAAGCAGATGGAATATCTCATTTGAATGATACTCTATCCAAAAAAAAGATGCTTTGTATGATCGCTGATGGAAACCCTTATGAGAAAAAGATTCTTTATAATTTAAGTAATTTCTTTTTTTTGTATCCTCTTTATGCATCAGACAAAGAGCAAAGTGTGGCATTTGGAAATGACGCACTTTATATGGACTGTCTTTTGAAAGATAGGAGGGAATATGAACGAGAACAATTTAATTGGAGTTAACGAGATTAGTCAATTTATTTACTGTCCACGTAGATTATATTACATTAAATTTTATGACACTATTGAATCAAATTACTATCTGATTGATGGAACCCTAAAACATGCACGTAGTTCACGCAGAGGTGGGTGGTTACTTGAGTTTTATTTAAAATCATATGAGCTTGGGCTTCATGGTAAGATCGATGTGCTTGAAAATGGAAATGTGATGACGCCAATTGAGCGTAAACGTGGAAAATCTTACTATGTGAATGATGAAATACAATTATCCGCTTACTGTATGTTACTCGAAGAAGCAACAGGAGATCCAGTTAATGTTGGTTATATCTACTTATATGGATCTAAGTCGCGTCATCTAGTTTATATCACCCCCTGGCACCGTGACAAGGTTCTGGAGGTGGCAGAGGCGATCCGGAATATGACGATAGACGAGATCCCCGACTTTGCCGATAACCCGAAAAAGTGCAAGAAATGCAGCGCTGTCCAGTACTGCATGCCGCTTGAGACGATGATTTTGGAGGGTGGAAGATGAAGGCGAGCGAAGGACTGTTCGATGACAGCGTTGTTTACGTTACGAAACAAGGCGCCCAGGTGGGGGTTGATGGCGGTCGCATTGTAGTCTCCATGAAAGGTGATGGAAAAGTGGCCGCATTCCCAATGGGCCAGGTGGACACGGTCAACATATTTGGAAACGTCAACTTCACGACGCCGTTTGTGGCGAGAGCAAACGAGCACGGGATCGTCCTGAACTACTTCACCCAGCTTGGAAGGTATCGGGGAAGCTTCGTTCCGGAGAAAAACACGATAGCAGAGGTGCGAAGAAGGCAGTATGCTTTGGGGGATGAAAGCGATCTTGGCCTTTCCATCGCAAAGAGCATCGTGCGTGGAAAGATCAGAAACTCCCGAACTTTCCTTGGGCGAAAAGGCGTTACAGATGGCGATAACGGCGGCCGGATGGCAGAGCTTGAAAAGGGCGCCACCAGAGCCCGAACCCTGGACACTCTCCGGGGCGCAGAAGGTGAAGCCGCCCGGATCTACTTTGGCCTTCTGGACGGCTGCCTTGGAGAAGGCTGGACCTTCGAGAAGCGCACCCGGCGCCCGCCTGAAGATCACATTAACGCGCTCTTATCACTGACATACAGCATGATGAAAAACGAGGTCTTGAGCGCCCTTCGCCAGTACAACCTCGACCCGTTCCTTGGGATTCTTCATGCCGACAGACATGGCCGCCCGTCTTTGGCCCTGGACCTCTTAGAAGAGTTTCGGCCGATATTCTGCGACGCTTTCGCGGTTCGGCTGATCAACAAAGGCATACTAACTCATGATGACTTCCAGATGGACAACCACCTGAAGGACCACGCCTTCAAAAGGTACCTCGAAAAGTTTGACGACTACATGAAGGAGGAGTTCAAACACCCAAGATTTAATTATACCGTCTCGCGGCGCAAGGCGGTGAGAATGCAGGCGATCCTTCTTCGAAAAGCGATCACAGGAGAGCTTGCAGAGTACTACCCGCTGGAGTTTAAGAGGTGAGGCTTGGCGATGAGGCTTGCAGTTGCATACGACATAAGCGAGAATCGAACTCGCACCCGGGTCTACAAGATATTGGAGCGTTATGGCGCATGGAAGCAGTACAGCGTCTTCGAGCTCAACATCGATCGGGTTCAGAGGGTCCAGATGGAAGATGAGATCAGGGCAGAGATCGAAGCGGGTGACAAGGTGCGGGTCTATCAGCTCTGCGACAAGTGCGTCAAAAATATCGAGGATTTGGGTGAGAAGTCCCCAGAGAAGACGTCCAATGTAGTGTAGCGGCGTCATGGATCTTTATAAACTCTGGGTACGGGGTCGGTCCATGATCGCCCCCTCTATTTTCGGGCATTTAGCAAGGTTTATAGGGGAAAAGAACGGTTTTGGGGGTGCAGTCACAAGACCTGAGAAAACCCGACAGGGATTGAAACTTGACCCACCCCGTCGTCGAATTTTATAGGGCTAAGTGTCACAAGACCTGAGAAAACCCGACAGGGATTGAAACTGTGAACAATGGCGGCCCTTGTCCTCGTGGCAAGTCTCGTCACAAGACCTGAGAAAACCCGACAGGGATTGAAACCTGCCTTCTTTCCGGTCTTATAGTCCACCACGAACGGCGTCACAAGACCTGAGAAAACCCGACAGGGATTGAAACAAGCTCTCGGACAATACCATAGTCAGGGTCGCTGGAACGTCACAAGACCTGAGAAAACCCGACAGGGATTGAAACGATCGAATAGGTACTTCTCGATCTCATCACGCTTGAGTGTCACAAGACCTGAGAAAACCCGACAGGGATTGAAACAAAAACGGGTTTCTGACTGAGATCACAAAGTTCCTGGGGTCACAAGACCTGAGAAAACCCGACAGGGATTGAAACTTGGATATGGTACTCCAGAAGGGTTGGTGGCGTCGTCGGGTCACAAGACCTGAGAAAACCCGACAGGGATTGAAACATCACTGGATAGAATCGATAGCGGGAACACGATTCCGTCACAAGACCTGAGAAAACCCGACAGGGATTGAAACAAGACGCCCTCACATCGGAGATCCGTCATCACTTCGGGTCACAAGACCTGAGAAAACCCGACAGGGATTGAAACAGTACGTCGTGACGATGAGGGCCGAAGCGGACCAACGTCACAAGACCTGAGAAAACCCGACAGGGATTGAAACACAGCGGGGTTGCCATGATCTCTCCTGGATCGGTGAAGTCACAAGACCTGAGAAAACCCGACAGGGATTGAAACGTGTCGTCACTGTCAGCTTTCGCCGGTATAACCTGTCACAAGACCTGAGAAAACCCGACAGGGATTGAAACATGTACGGTTCTGGAAACTATCTGGCACCTCAAAAAGTCACAAGACCTGAGAAAACCCGACAGGGATTGAAACAATTCGCATGGTGGCGTCCACGACTTCTATACGCCCGGTCACAAGACCTGAGAAAACCCGACAGGGATTGAAACGAATAGAGACGAAAGAATTCCATCCGATCCGAGGAGTCACAAGACCTGAGAAAACCCGACAGGGATTGAAACCGGTTGGCATTTTCGATTTCCATTTCCGAGACCCAGCGTCACAAGACCTGAGAAAACCCGACAGGGATTGAAACCCGGGAATGTTTCGAGCAAGAAAATCTCTGCCACGAGTCACAAGACCTGAGAAAACCCGACAGGGATTGAAACGGATATTGGGGTATTGAAGATGAAGATCAAAGGAAAGTCACAAGACCTGAGAAAACCCGACAGGGATTGAAACGCATATATTATCCGATTAGCCAGGCAGAACCGGCGGCGTCACAAGACCTGAGAAAACCCGACAGGGATTGAAACGCCTTGATCGCCGCAAGAGCCAAATCGTCAGCATACTTGTCACAAGACCTGAGAAAACCCGACAGGGATTGAAACTAGTAGATGTCCCTGGTGTGGGCATCTGGGAACTTGTGGTCACAAGACCTGAGAAAACCCGACAGGGATTGAAACGATAAGAGGTCAGGTGACTGGGGTTCAGATGCGGCTGGGGTCACAAGACCTGAGAAAACCCGACAGGGATTGAAACAAGTCTTTCCATGATCTCCAGGTATTCGGATCGAGGCTGTCACAAGACCTGAGAAAACCCGACAGGGATTGAAACCTTCTGCCTGGGTAGCAAAGGAAATGTAGATAACGTCACAAGACCTGAGAAAACCCGACAGGGATTGAAACATACCTTTCACGTCGAGGAAATACTCCAACTCGCCATCGTCACAAGACCTGAGAAAACCCGACAGGGATTGAAACTCTTTCAACTACGTTCTCGACATGGAGAAATCAACATCGTCACAAGACCTGAGAAAACCCGACAGGGATTGAAACAAAGAAGCGCGACAGCTTGCGGTCTTACATATGCGCGTCACAAGACCTGAGAAAACCCGACAGGGATTGAAACCCGAGTTCGCCAAGATCGACGGGGAGCTGAAGGCGAGCGTCACAAGACCTGAGAAAACCCGACAGGGATTGAAACTATTCCTGAACCAATAATTAAGCATGTTCATAAGGTCACAAGACCTGAGAAAACCCGACAGGGATTGAAACTTTGCATCCGGTAACAGGATTCCATGACCAATGCGCCGTCACAAGACCTGAGAAAACCCGACAGGGATTGAAACGGATTGAAACTCATGGGAACTTCCATATCAATACATTGTCACAAGACCTGAGAAAACCCGACAGGGATTGAAACAATGTATGTTGTCTGTATTTTTTTCTAATTTATTATTGTCACAAGACCTGAGAAAACCCGACAGGGATTGAAACATATCAGCCTTTCTCGGACGGTCGATTCCGAGAGGAAGAGTCACAAGACCTGAGAAAACCCGACAGGGATTGAAACTAATTTTGATGAGGAATTGTACCAGGTTGGCAGGACTGCGTCACAAGACCTGAGAAAACCCGACAGGGATTGAAACCAAATGCTTCAATCTCACTCTGCGCGGCGTTCTCGTGTCACAAGACCTGAGAAAACCCGACAGGGATTGAAACTTTATCTTCGTCGGATTGGGCGTTGAGCCAAATGAGAGGTCACAAGACCTGAGAAAACCCGACAGGGATTGAAACAAAGGCGGCAGCGACTCTCGCCTTGCTCAGATTGCGGTCACAAGACCTGAGAAAACCCGACAGGGATTGAAACGCATTGTCCTTTATTGTGAACGTTACTTCAGTGGTTTCTGTCACAAGACCTGAGAAAACCCGACAGGGATTGAAACGAGGTGCTGCGGCGATATGCGGCAAACGAGCCGGTGAGTCACAAGACCTGAGAAAACCCGACAGGGATTGAAACTTGTACATTCTTGCACTGTACGGGTTCGCCAACGGAGTCACAAGACCTGAGAAAACCCGACAGGGATTGAAACCGTACCTGGCGGAGATGGTTCCATCGTCTCCAGAAGTCACAAGACCTGAGAAAACCCGACAGGGATTGAAACTTCCGCTACCAGACGCCGAGGCAAAGACGCCTTCTGGGTCACAAGACCTGAGAAAACCCGACAGGGATTGAAACCTATCGAAGCTGTTTTCGACTCGCACCCCCAAGTTCATGTCACAAGACCTGAGAAAACCCGACAGGGATTGAAACGACGGTTGAAGACCTCGGTGACGGTGGAGCTACCAGCGCGGAGTCACAAGACCTGAGAAAACCCGACAGGGATTGAAACGCTTCTCAAATAGTTTTTCCATAAGGTCACCTCAGTTCTGTCACAAGACCTGAGAAAACCCGACAGGGATTGAAACACGACCGACACAAACACCACGATCGATATCGGAGTTACGGACGTGCGTCACAAGACCTGAGAAAACCCGACAGGGATTGAAACATCTTTGTCATCAACGACGACATCAACGTTCCTGCAGTCACAAGACCTGAGAAAACCCGACAGGGATTGAAACATTTGAACACTGCTAGACGTCATCTTGCGGGTGGTGGGTCACAAGACCTGAGAAAACCCGACAGGGATTGAAACTCTGATGAGATGTCGGCTTCTCTGATCTCCATATTCAAGTCACAAGACCTGAGAAAACCCGACAGGGATTGAAACGGCCGACATCGCGAAAATAGGACCAACCGCCATAGCCGTCACAAGACCTGAGAAAACCCGACAGGGATTGAAACTTGGATTCAACACCCAATTAAAGCAACACCATGAGTCACAAGACCTGAGAAAACCCGACAGGGATTGAAACACACAAGCAGCACGTGAGATCTTGGAAGCGGCCACCGCGTCACAAGACCTGAGAAAACCCGACAGGGATTGAAACTATTCTCCAAAGGGCAGACCTGCTAGACTGAAGTGGGGTCACAAGACCTGAGAAAACCCGACAGGGATTGAAACGGTCTCGCCTACATCTGCCAGCACGTCCCAGTTGGTGGTCACAAGACCTGAGAAAACCCGACAGGGATTGAAACATATTCAGTTACATTCCCAGCCTGGCCGGAGATCACGTCGTCACAAGACCTGAGAAAACCCGACAGGGATTGAAACAAAAAGCTGCTGAACGGTCTGTGAGACGGGCCGCAAGTCACAAGACCTGAGAAAACCCGACAGGGATTGAAACTTTTCTGACAACTTTGTCGGAGAGGATGAAGCCCAGAGTCACAAGACCTGAGAAAACCCGACAGGGATTGAAACGTTGGTCTGGTCCGGTGGAGAAGTTCGGCTCAACGAGTCACAAGACCTGAGAAAACCCGACAGGGATTGAAACATCATGGCTTCCAGCTTATCAAGTTCTGCCTGGAGACGTCACAAGACCTGAGAAAACCCGACAGGGATTGAAACATACGAAATGAGATCCCATTTCAGGGCCACATCATCTTGTCACAAGACCTGAGAAAACCCGACAGGGATTGAAACAAAGATGCCGAGAAGACGATTACCGAGCTGGGATACCTGCGTCACAAGACCTGAGAAAACCCGACAGGGATTGAAACTACTCGTCGCCGTTACCATCTTTGTACAGCGTATCGCCGTCACAAGACCTGAGAAAACCCGACAGGGATTGAAACGTCTTTCCATGTTGAGAAGTCTTTAGGACGCTCCTTTGCGTCACAAGACCTGAGAAAACCCGACAGGGATTGAAACATCTTTGTCATCAACGACGACATCAACGTTCCAGCGGTCACAAGACCTGAGAAAACCCGACAGGGATTGAAACAGTTGGCCTGAGCTTGAGGTCGCTGGAAAAGTACGACGTCACAAGACCTGAGAAAACCCGACAGGGATTGAAACGGCCCACGAAGCGCCGTTGACCTTGGCGAAATTGTGTCACAAGACCTGAGAAAACCCGACAGGGATTGAAACGACCTGGTGCGGGCGAACTTCCCAACCGATTCGGGGAAGTCACAAGACCTGAGAAACCCCGACAGGGATTGAAACGGCCCGACCAGCACCAGTCGGGTTTGTCGTCTGCGTCACAAGACCTGAGAAAACCCGACAGGGATTGAAACGGCCCGACCAGCACCAGTCGGGTTTGTCGTCTGCGTCACAAGACCTGAGAAAACCCGACAGGGATTGAAACCCCAGAGAAACGAGACATTCTTGTCCCATTAGAGTCACAAGACCTGAGAAAACCCGACAGGGATTGAAACCTTTCCAGCTGAGACCTTTTCCGGCTATGGTTGCCGTGTCACAAGACCTGAGAAAACCCGACAGGGATTGAAACTGGTATGTTCCGGGCTGTAAAATTACTGGCCCTTTTATAGTCACAAGACCTGAGAAAACCCGACAGGGATTGAAACGTAGCGAAAGGTCTGACCAAGACTGCCCTGGGCGAAGTCACAAGACCTGAGAAAACCCGACAGGGATTGAAACATCACGGCCACATGGTTTGAACGCCTCGTCTCCAGTGGTCACAAGACCTGAGAAAACCCGACAGGGATTGAAACCCCGCTTGGCTTCGGCTTCCTTGGAGAACCCCTGCCGGTCACAAGACCTGAGAAAACCCGACAGGGATTGAAACTGATATCCATCTGGATAACATACGAAAAATTCATGAGGTCACAAGACCTGAGAAAACCCGACAGGGATTGAAACAGCATAATCCATTCAGTTGCTTTTTGATCGTATTCAGAGTCACAAGACCTGAGAAAACCCGACAGGGATTGAAACCGATATTTGTCCATGCCAGTTCCCGTAATCGAAAAGGTCACAAGACCTGAGAAAACCCGACAGGGATTGAAACTTACCAATCGCTTTGATGCTTGCACCCGCATATCGGCGTCACAAGACCTGAGAAAACCCGACAGGGATTGAAACCTGGCGCCAGTTCCCGAAGACCACGATCAACAAGGTCACAAGACCTGAGAAAACCCGACAGGGATTGAAACTATTTGTCCCCATGTTATCGAAATCATCAGGTTCTGAAGTCACAAGACCTGAGAAAACCCGACAGGGATTGAAACGGCAACATTCTTTCGGCTTCCAAGGGGCAGGGGTACGGTTGCAACAGCACAGAAAACCCGACAGGGATTGAAACAGCAGCAGATCACAAGGCCTGAGAAAAGCCGACAGTCACTGCATCTGGTGATTGCGGCGACCACCTCATCGCACTCTCTTGATTCGCCCCCCCTCCGACCCGAGCCTCGCAAAAGGTGGCGCCGAAAGCGGCATGGGCCTCGTGATCCGGGCGCAGGGAGGGCTCGGCGAGGAGGTCCTTCTCGGGATCTGGCGGAAGAATAAGCGGGCACCCGGATAAAGAGCCCCTGCCAGTTATCGGCGTCATGCAGAAGGGCGCTATTTTCCTCTGAGCTCTGAGGAGCTATCTTCAGGGCCCCCTATCGGCACCCCATCAGCATCTCGGCTGGAAGCTTCGAGGGAGATCTCAGCCCTGCGGCCTCTTTCTGCCTGCACGAGATCCGGCAGAGGTCCGCAGATAATCTGGCCTTCACGCTTCTTTGCGCCGAAGCTCGATTCAGCCACCCGGAATTCAGCGCCCGAACACCCTCAAACCCGGAATCTCCAGGAAGTGTCCATCCCTCGTCACTATCTCTCGGTCATGGCAGAGGGTGATTGTGGCGACAAAATCGTCGAACTCGCCTATCCTCTTTCCTTCCGACTTGAACTTGGCTGAAAGGGCGCCGAAAGCGAGGCGGGCCTCGTGAACCGGGCGCAAGGGGGGCGGCTGAGAGCTCCTTCTTGGGGTCCGGCGGAAGAATAGTGGGCGCCTCGGATATCGCAGGGGCCTCCTTTCGGCGCCTCGTCGGCATCTCGGCCGGAAACTTCGAGAAGAATCTCGGCCCTGCGGCCTCTTTCTGCTTGCACGAGGTCCTGGGCCTGCGGGCTTTGGGGCGCCCAAGGGGCTCGATTCTATTATTACTATAAAAGTTCGGTGAAACGCTCTTTCGATAAACCCGCCTGTTTGAGGACGGACATCAGCGTACCTCTGGGCAGCCTATCGCTCTTTGGCACGATGACCAGAAGCTTGCAGCCGTTTTCATCAATCTTGTAGAATGCAGTGTCGCTGCCCTTGCCGCGCTTTGGAACATGTTCAAATCCCTCTTTCTTCAAAGCACTGATCACGTCATCCGAGAAGACAAAAGGGCCGCCGTCTCATGAAGTTACCTCGATCATCGAAGTGAATTTGTGAGGAGATGAAATGGCAACTTCGACATCGCCCATGAGGCCCAGCTCTTCGGCGTTTTCGAGGTATAGCTCCACGGCTTCTTTCAAGTTGCTGAAAGCCTCTTCAGGCGTCTTTCCAAAGCTTGCAACTTCAATCTCGGGACATTTGGAGACGTATGCGCCCTTCTCTTCCCAAATCGTTGCAGTCAGATTAACCGTCTTCATTTTTTAACCCTCATGCTCTATCCAAGTTATCGCCGATATGTACATTCATACGGATATCATTTTTGACGCTTCCGCCGAAAAGGCGTTTACGCTTCTTTGACATGGGGCGATTGCGGCGACAGCCTCTATCGAACTCGCCTATCCTCTTTCCCTCTCCAACCTGGGTCTTGCAAAAGGTGGCGCCGAAGGCGGGGGCGAAGCGAGGCGGGCCTCGTGATCCAAGCGCAGGGAGAGGGCGATGGGGAGGTCCTTCTTGAGCTCCGGCGGAAGAATAAGCAGGCGCCTCGAATACCGCCAGGGCCAATATCGGCGTCGTGCAGGATGGGTAGGGCGCTTTTTCCCACAAGCTTTGAAGAGAATCTTCTGGGCCCCTTTCGGCGCCGCATCGGACCTCGGCCGGAAGCTTCGAGGGAGATCTCGGCTCCGTGCCTTTTTCTGCCTGCACGAGATCCAGCAAAGAAAATACCTCGTAGAACTTCCAGCGAATCTTTCCACGTCTGAAAAGGCATGGCCCCACTGGAACGGCCACCTGAGCACTGGGACTATCCAGGAACCTGGAATCTTGCCCGCCTCCAAAAGACGATGGCCCTTGAAAACGCAAAATGTATGCGGATGGCGAAATCATAATGCTTTCAATAATCTTATATACGTTAATTGTAAACATAAAGTCATGTCAACAGCAGTTTACAGCATTCGTCTGGAAAGCAATGTTCGACGGATGATGGACGAGATGGGCGACGTTGACTGGCAGGCGGAGATAAGGCAGATGGTGGAGACGATCGTCCGGGCTAAAAAGAAGAAGAGGCTCTTGGCCAGGGCAGAGGCACGCTGGCAAGAACAGGTCACAAACGATAAGGGCGCCGCATTGATGATAAGAGAGGACAGAGATGCCAGATAGAGCTGTGCTGGATTCGAGCGTCATTGCCGCCATATTCTTCAAAGAGGACGCATCCCCCCGAGCACTGGAAAGCGCGGCCGAGTGCGATCCATTCACCCTGGACCTGGCCTTTTGTGAAGTGGGAAACGTGGCCTGGAAGCAGGTCTTGTTTTTTGGTGAAGATAAAGAGAAGGCTTTGGACGCCCTTCGGGACTGCTTGGAGTTCATCAACACCACTTGCATCCTCCTAAAATCGTCAGATCTACTGGAGGTGGCGTTCGAGATTGCCGTTCTGGACAAGACTACGTTCTACGACTCTCTTTTCCTGGCAGCGGCAAAAAAGGAGCGTGTGCCCCTCCTGACCCTCGATAAAAAGTTGTATAACAGGGTGAAAGAGACCAGGGACGTGCGTCTCGTTTAGCGTGCCCCCATCTGGCGCCCGCGGCACTCTTCATCCTCTCAGGCCGGGTCACTTCACCACCCCTCCGTAGGTCAGCGCCTCATCAGTACGCCAGCACCCCCAAACCCGGAATCTCCAGGTCTCCAGGAAGTGTCCATCCCTCGCCACGATCTCCCGGTCATGGCAAAGGGCGATTGCGGTGATAACCTCGCCGAACTCGCCAATCCTCTATCCCTCCGACTTGAGCTTGGCTGAGAGGACACCGGAAGGGCTCGACAGGGAATACCTTCGTGAGGACCGGCGGAAGAGTAGCGGGCGCACGGGTGCCCCAGTAAGAGCCCCAGGACCCCTTTCGGCGCCGCATCGGACCTCTGCCGGAAACTTCGAGGAAAATCTCGGTCCCGCTCCCTCTTTCTGCCTGCACGAGATCCGGCAGAGGTCAGCAGATAATTGAACCTTCACGCTTCTTTGCGCCAAAGTTCAGCGCCCAGGCACCTTCAGACCTAGAACGGACCTGAGCGTCCCACATCCAAGCGGTACTCGTTTGGCCCTGATGCGATCTTGTCGAGGACGAGGCCTTTGCTCTATGCCGCATCCTTGCGCTTCCCGCCAAAAGATCACGTAATCTGCCCCGCCGCTCCCGGTGGCCAGCTCGTAGCAAGTCGTCTTGGAAAATTACACGCGAAGCAATACGTGATTACATAAAATCACCACATTACGTGTTATCACATGTAGCAACTGCGTAAGTCCTATTTTATATGCAAAACTGCATCGATACTGCAATTGATCCTCTCACTCGAAGAGAAACTTGTCATCGAACAGGGCACAGTATGAATCTTTTTCGCTAATGCATCGATTTGGGCATATTTCACAAAAACTGAGCATCTCATCCCAGGAATCTGAAATTATATCCGTCATTTTGTTGATCAGACCAGCACCCAAGCGGGGAAAACATGATTCTATTGGCTCATATGAAATGCATACCGTTTTGATTTTGCCGGATAACTGCTGAAGGACCATATTCTTCATTTCCTTTGAATAATAAACTGAAAATTCGGCAAGGGCCTTATCGCTGATCTTCTGTCTCTTAAGTAGAGATCCAATTTCTTTTTTCATGTTATCGTATATCGCCATTGAGAATTCGTAGCAAAACCAGTTAAGTTTTGTCTTCTCGCTCTCGCTCGAATAGAACGAGGTCGGGCTTATCATGTCCAGACCAGACGTCTTTTCTTTCCTCACACTCATCATACCCCTCCCTATGATTTTTGCTCGGCAGCGTGCCGAATGTGATGTATAGTCACGAACCTTAGACTTGATACTTAATGCAGCATGCCAAAGAATTGATCTGATACAAAGCTATCGTTTTATCAGGCCGATATAGTACTGCGCGCCAGATAAGTGTCAAACTTAGCATTCATGACTATAATTTCGGACGCCCCATATCCTCAACTGCTATTCATTCCCCATAGATAGATATATTCGTCCCATTACCCACTAGGGCTTACGCAGTTGAACAAAAAACAGTGGCACAAAGCACCAAACTGTCTAAAGCATAATCTTCATGACAAGCTCTCATGTGCTTGGTTTTATAGTGCTTAACGATACCTTTCGGACAAATGTCGAACTCGTAAGAGTTCGATATTTGGCCTATTCGTATCGTTAAACACTATTCTGGCGAGAACCAATTAGTCCTGTTTAATTGGTTCTCGATTATAATTATCAAGTGCATAAGCCCCAATCTGAATTAAGTATATTATTAAACACTTCGATCTGCCGGCGCCGGATAGCGGCATTCTTCATGTACTACTGGACAGGGGATTTAAAAATTGGAGAATGTATATTTATAGTTCGCTCACCTCATCTAAAAAAGCAGGCCGATTATTGAACTCTGCTTTCAAGCCAGAGAAACGCTGTGTCCAGGTGTTGTAGTCATGTAGTATTTTGAGATAAATATGTTTAACTTTAGACAAATAATTTGCTGAAATGCGATAAGTTTTTCTATTTCCCTCGAATATGTTGTTGCGTGCTTTTTTCCAGTAATACTCTATTATCTCCGCCGGGAAGTCTTCTTCTAACTTATCTGCGAAATAATCAAAGTCGGCTTTTGCTACGAACCCTGGTTTGCCCCAGGGGGGATTCAGAATGACGTCCAAGACCGTCTTTTTCATATTTTTATCTAAACAAATTTTCAGATAGCTATTGAGGTCCCCATCTCTTATGCGTTCAAAGACTTTGGGCTCGATAACATCCCAGTCTGAATCGTTCAAGACAGATTCCATTCTCTTATACTCTTCATAATAACCACGCCGCAAGAATTCATACGACTCCAGAAGAGCTTCTTTTGCCTTCTCGTAATCCCCTTGAGCCATGTAATAATTTGATAACTTGTCCAGCATGTTCTTCTCTTCAGTCTTCCTGGCTATCGCGGTGCGAACAATCCGCTCCAGATTTTCGTGGTCTTCTGCTTTGGCAAAGTGATCGAACAAAAAGTTGAGTAGATTTGTGACCCACCCCTCCGCTTTCAGGATCCCTTGCTCTGCCGTTTCTAACGCTTTGGGGCGATTTCCGTTCTTAATATAAAATTCAGTTAAATCCCAGTAATCAGAACCATCGCGGAGGTTTTTCATGCGCTCGTCCAGATAAGCCTCATCATCATGGAGATGGTCCTTCTGAATCCTTATAACCAGCTCTTTTCTCCAATCGGAGGGATGCTTTTCGAGCTTCTTTACCAGATATTTCCATTCCTCCGGTGTCTGGCAGATATCGAAGAAGATATCCATCAGTCCATCATCAAAACCAGAGTTTCCGGCATCGTATTCCTCGAAAGCCAAATCTAAAAACTCAATCTTTGCAGCTGTGGACACGTTGCCCTCTTCGACCAAATCTGAAATTTTATACAGCCAGTCATAGGCACGTTCCTCATCCTCGAAAGGACCTCCGCCATATTTATTGAACTCTGATATTATTTCCCCTGCATTTTCCCAATATTCCATCAACAGCTCATCATTTAGGTAAACTACATCGTCTATATTGTCAGTCTCTTCTAAATTTCCGGCATTCTTCTTAAACCATTCCAGAATCAACCTGTGAACTTCTGGATTTTTGACCATCAGGCTCCACACTAAACTACACAACTCTCTTGAACTAAGTGACTGCAATCTTTCGCTTAGAGAAACAACATCGTCCGACAATCTTTCATCCTTTTGATCTCTTTCTGGTGGCGCCATAGTACCACAAACTCCCCGCTCGTCCCGAACTGACTGGAATTAGTTGAATAGATTCTGAACTTGTACACTTTAGGTATCTACACACCACATGTCGTGCATGCATAAATAGCCGCTGATGTCCTGAAACAAGGTGACAACACCGCATTCTTCCTCTCAGCGACTTATCATCGCCGTTAAGCGCTGTTCTGGTGAGAACCAATCAGCGTCACCTAATCAGTTCTTGACTGTAAATGCCTTCAAGCCAGATTAGAGAAAATTAACAACAACATCCGGACAAAAATAGTTGAGGAAGCGAAGATATCGCCCTCATATACAAGGGAGCCATTCTACCTGAACGTCGTCCTGTCCCGGCGGGCCGGTATGTTCGTGGTTTTCGTCTCCGTGCCCGTTTCCGGGCCTGCTGTCATCATCAGACTGGCCAGGTGCACCATCCCCCACAGGGCCGTTACCTTGCGAATTTTCGCTCTTAGCCGAAACTGGCATGGCTATGAGGGCGAATATCACAAGAAACAACAGCAAAATGCCTATCAGTTTCATGCAGATCACCTCTGCAGAAATGAACATACGTATACTTAAATATACCGATGATGTATCGGCCATCAAGAATCTCTAAAAGCAAATGTAATAACGACTTAAGCAGAAAAACACCTCAGCTCGTATGTAAATATGTAATCCAATATCTTGCTCGAATATTATCGCGCCCTCGATCCAGCAGCAAGATCTGCCAGATCATCGGCTGGGCTTTTTGTTTCGTGAAAGTGACAGCCCCTCGCCGCAATTTCCGGGTCGTGGCAGAGGGTGGTTGAAACGACCATCTCATCATACTTTCCGATTCGTCCCCCAGAACCTGAGGCCTCGCAGAAGATGGCGCCGAAGGCGGGGCGGGCCTCGTGATCCGGGTGCTGGGGGCGGCGAGGATCTCCTTCTCGGGTTCTGGCGGAAGAACAGCGGGCGCACCGATAAGAGACCCCGGGCCAATGTCGACGTTGTGCGGAAGAAGAGGGTGCATATTTTCCCACAAGCTCTGAAGAACATCTTCAGGGCCCCCTTTCGGCGCCGCATTTGCGCCTTGGCCGGAAGCTTCGAAGGAAGGCTCGGGCCCCACCCCTCGCACATGCGTGAGATCCTGGGGCGAGAGTACACCAGGTGCTTAAACTTCGCTCACTTCTTTAATAAGATTGTGGGGCAACTTTTGCACCATGGGCAAGGCCCAACTCCTTGTTTTGGTGGACATATGCTCCAAAAATTCATTCTAAAGTTCTACATACGAGGGGATAGTTCCATGATTCATTTCCTTAAACCATACTACCGGATCGACGTTACGTCCATCGTCTCATCCCTCAAGACCGTTCAACCAGTGCATATTCATAAAGTTCTCTACAATATTCGGAAATGTTGTCAAAGGCGTTAACCCAGAATGTGAGATTCAAAGTCTCAAAGTGGCACAGATCCATTCGCTGTGCCACATCGAGGCTTTGACCGTCGGCCTGTATTCTTCGATCACCTCCCTCAACTTGCCAAAACCAAAAATCAACAGGTTTAGCCCCTACTCGTCACTGACCAAGTCCCTGCGCCGGGTCACCTCCACTTCTTCCTCTGGTGCGCATGGTGGTCTCATCAGGAAGAAGGCAATCACGAAACCGATTGCCGCAACTGCCACCACGTATGGAAACACGCCCATGTAGCTGCCGGTAGAGTCTCTGATGTAACCTGCGAGCCTCGGCCCTATGATGGCACCAGCGCCGTAAGCGGTGAAGACAAGTCCATAGCATCGAGCATAGTCCTGGGTGCCGAAGAATGTCGCGGTGCTGGTAGGCCCAATAGCCAGCCAGCCGCCCAGAGATCCCCAGAGGATGGCGAAGCTGAGAATGTATATCGACACACTTGATGCCATGTACATCAGCAGGCTTGCTCCCGCGATCAGTATGAAAGAGAGCATGGCCGTGTTTCTGGGGTTGATCTTATCTGTCAGGGTCCCGAATATCGGCCTTCCAAATCCGTTGAATATGGCGAAGAAGGAGACCAGCATCGTCGCAAGTCCTGCCTCGACATGTACCACTTCTGTACCTACTGGCTTGGATATGGAGATTGCCATAAGACCCGCAATGCACCCTATTGTATAGCAGAGCCACAGTCCGTAGAACTGGGGCATTTTAATCATCTGCCCCCTTCTGTACTCACAGTGTACGAGTTCACCGGCCTTTGGCTCGGGCGGTGTCCATCCACTTGGTGTCCATCCTGCCGGTGGGAAGGTCAGGGGCATCGCCAGCAGAACGATTATTATCAAGAAACCGATTCCAAAGAAGCGAAATGTGTTCAGTATCCCGGCACTACCTATGAGGTAATCTGCTATGTTTGCTGTGAACACTGCGGAAAAACCGAATCCCAAAACTGTAAATCCGACGGCAGTTCCGCGCTTGTCTGGGAACCATCTGGCCGATACTGCCACAGGGCAACCGTAAGCTATCCCAACCCCTGCACCCCCGACAACGCCGTACATTATATAGAGCATGTTTACGGGGTTGTCGAATTGGGTCACTGTAGATGCCAGGAACCAGCCAAGACCTGTCAGTATCCCTCCGACGAGGGTAATCTTCCTCGGTCCATACTTCTCGATGTATGGACCTGTCAAAACCATAAATATCGCGAACACGGCGAGAAATACCGTAAACGGCATCAACACTTCAGTGCTGCCAACACTCAGATTGAGCCCCTCTGGATCGTTGAAAAGCTCCAACAGTGGTCCGACGAAGATACTCCAGGAATAAATGCTACCCAGACACAAGTTTATTATCATGCCGCTTATGACGAGGGCCCATCGTCCTTTCTCTGCTTCCATACCAAGAATACGTCCGCTTTCGTCCAACGATTAACACCTCGAATTTAACACATTAGTTCTATTTTAGTAATCATACTCGCGTTACCCTCCTTGCTTGCAAATATTTGCCACAAACCAAAATCCAATGGTCTCCTTACATCTGTCTGAAATACTTATATTTAAAATTAGTGCCGAATCGTACCTATTATTCATGATATATGCGATATTTGGACCTCAAAAGGCAGTATAAACCCTCCATTTGTATGAAGTGTGCGCGACACATGCGAATTCAATCTTAAATATTTATGTTTATGGATCGTGAAGTTATTAAAATCGTACGAAGTATAATATCGTGTAATGCAGTTGTGGCAATTCACATGATCTTTGATGATCATACCTTTTATGTAAGAACGTCAAATCAGAATGTGGTGAGATATAATGAGAAGCAATCCCATAACGTCCTGGAATCGTGCAGAGTCCGTGCCCAAAATTGCAGACGGCGCCTATGTAGATGAAGCTGCCACCGTAATAGGTGATGTCAGGATTGGAAAGAACGTCTACGTCGCGCCAGCTACGTCGCTAAGGGCCGATGAGGCAACACCGATAATAATCGGGGACGAGTGCAACATCCAAGATGGTGTGATATTTCACGGCCTAGAGGGCAGTTCCATTGAGCTGGGCTGTCGTGTTAGCATAGCTCACGGTGCGGTGATTCATGGGCCTATAAAGATCGAGGACGATAGCTTTGTCGGCTTTAACTCGGTGGTTCACGCCTCTAACCTGAAAGCCAAATGTTTTGTAGGTCACATGGCCCTGGTTGCAGGAGTTGACTTGAAGCGGGGTAGCTTCGTTCCACCAGGTTTTGTTGTCGACACCCAAGAGAAAGCAGATGCTCTCGGTCCAGTTCCTGAAGACCTGAGAGCTTTTAACGAGGATGTTGTAAAGGTAAACCTGGAGTTCGCCAGAGGATACCTTTTGAAGACGGATTTTCGCCAAGAAAAATCCGGTGTATAGTCGAGAGCAAATTGGATAACACTGATCAGTTCTCGACTATATTTTTGGCCAGTTCTGGCGGAAAGAGGGGGGTGAAATTCAGATAACTTATTCTAATCTCCAACAACAATGGGGAAACACATAAATGATTAAACGTAATAAATATTTGTCTAAGGGGTGTATGTTTTGAGAAGAAATTTGATACTTGGGCTCACTTTTCTGGTGGGCATTGTAGCGGCGTCTGGGACTGCCATGGGTGCTGCTTTGAACTTAGAGGGAGTGGCAAGCCCGGTAAACGCAGCACCTGAAAACAGCAATAACGCTTTGCTTCTTATGTCTGTCACAGATCCGAACGGCGGTGCTGTGAGCGGTCTTGGAATGGCCAACTTCAGAGTAGATGCAACGGTAGTGGCACCAGGCGGATCCTTGGTGGATGTTGAAAGGGTTTCGGAAGCATCCAGAAACCCAGGCTTCTACATCGTCGAGATCGTTCCCACAACGTTCAAAGAAACCCAATACACATGGAAGAAAGGCATCTACCTCTTCTCTGTAACCGTCCGGAGGGGGGCCGACAGAGGGCAGACTGTGGTGACGATGGACCTTTGCACACCATGCGAGTCTGCTACTCTCGCGGCAGCACCAACCCCATCACCAGAAACGTTGCCTTTTGAGACACCATCTCCGGCGACTCCGGTCAGAAAACTGCCCGATCTGAGAGTTACCGAGATCAATGCCGGTACTCCATCTATTGAGGATAACGGCAGAGAAGCAAACGTCCCGCTCACAGTTACCATCAAGAACTTCGGAGGGGCCACCGAGAACATGTTCAAGATCAGCACTGACGTCATGGTTGAGGGCGATGGCCAATTTGTAAAGCCCTTCACGGTTCCAGGCGAGGCTAGTGTGTGGTATCCGTGGCAAGAGGGTTTAGGAGCAGGAGAAGAGTCAACCTTTAGTGGAAATCTGTATATCGGCCATCCTTCAGGCCAGCTTCTCCACGGCAAGACTGCCACAATCATAGCGACGGTTGATAGCTGTTCCGGAGATGAGTTCATGGAGGATTATTGCAGAGTCCAAGAGAGCGATGAAACGAACAACGAGATGGAAACCACCATCAAACTCCAAGAGAAAGCCAAGGTGAAGTTGCCTCTAGTTTCGCTGAGGGCTCTGCCGATGGGGATCTCCTCCTGATCCCTTTTTGTCAAACTCATCCAAACTCATTCAGGCATGCCTAATTTAATAGGTAATATATTTTGCATTCATTACTTAATTGAGTATATCCCCCGTGCGTCGATCTCCCTGCATGTTGGCCAGATGGACGCCGAATATTCGACTGCGAGATCTCTTCGACCTCCAACACGAAATGGTGTTATGAAGATGGATACTAAAACAGAAAATGAGCAGGAGAAGGCCACTTTCGGTGCAGGTTGTTTCTGGGGCATCGAGGCGGCTTTCAGGCAGGTGAAAGGGGTTACTTCGACCTCTGTTGGCTACATGGGCGGAACCTTGGAAAACCCGACTTACGAAGACGTCTGCACCAACAAGACGGGACATGCAGAAGTTGTGGAGGTAACCTACGATCCTTCAAAGGTAACTTACGAGGAATTGCTCGAACTTTTCTGGAGCATACACGATCCGACAACCCTGAACAGACAAGGACCAGACGTTGGAACCCAGTACAGATCGGTCATATTTCACCACGACCCAAGACAGGAGGCCTCAGCAAAAGCCTCAAAGGAGCAACTCCAGGAATCGGACCGCTATGCGAAAGATATCGTGACCGAGATCGTGGCCGCATCAAAGTTCTACAGGGCCGAAGAGTACCATCAGCGATACTTCGAGAAGCACGGGATTGCTCGTTGCAGGTTCTGAAGAACGAATGGCCAAGGTCCTTGCAGCATGCCAAATCCGATACGATTTTTCGCACGGCCACATCGAAGAGCTTAATAGATGACGCATCCTAAAGTTTGAGAGATGGATCCAAGTCAGGCTGTTTACGACGGCATGAAGCGCGCCGGCATAGACTTTGTTGTGAGCGTTCCTTGCGTCAACCTCCAGGGCCTATTTGACCTGATCGAGAAAGACCCAGAGATAATTCACGTTCCGGTCACGAGGGAAGAAGAGGGCGTTGGAATCTCTGCCGGTGCCTACATGGGCGGAAAAAAGCCCGCCCTGATGATGCAAAACTCGGGTCTTGGAAACTCAATTAACGCGCTCGCCTCGCTTGACCTGCTCTATGGGATTCCTCTCCTCATGATAATCAGTCACAGAGGCGGAAAGGGCGAGACCATATCTGGACAGATTCCGATGGGAAAGCTAACTCCAAGGCTGCTTGATGCGATGGAGATTCCAAGATTTGCGCCTCACCTCAGCGAGGCCGAAAAGATCGTGGCCTGGGCCTGGCAGGCGGCGCAGGAGAAGGGAAGGCCAACCGCAGTGCTGCTCGATATCGAGTACTGGAAGTCCGAGCACCAAAAAGGGCCTGCCAGGCGGTAGGCCAAGCCTGGAACCGAAGGTGAAAAGCGACGTTGGGCCACGATATGAGTGACTGTCTTGTAAGATACTTTATTAATTAATGATCATGGAATTCAGCAGAGTGGGCGAAGATTGCGAAAGTTATATTTTCCGGAAATTATGGATGTCTTTGACGACGTGAGCAGCAGGTGCCATCTGTCTGATGCAGGAATCGCCCTCACCAAGTCGTCATCAGCGATGAAAACGATAAACAACCAAAATCCTTTTTGCAGATCAGTTCAAAAATACCTCATAAGAGGGACATTCGACGTGACCGGCTTTGATCTTGACCCTGGTGTTGGCAAGCGGTCTCGGCATGATTGGTGACGCTCTTGAGGTGAACAAGGATACGGACGCGCGTGAAGATCATGGAGATGTTTGACAAGATGAAAAATAGATTAAAATATATGACTGTCTTGATGCTGCTTTTCCTATTGCTTGCAGCCGTCGGTGCCAGCGGCTGCCTGAAAGAGAGGGATTGTAGTCTCACCATATCGGGCATGGATGTCTCCGCTGAGAAGGTGAGAAGTTCCACTGTGACATTTGGGGTCACCACCTACGTCGAGAACCTTGGCCCTGGGATTTGCAATAACGCTACCATTCAGCTCAAAGCATTCAGCATGGATACAGATCTGCTCGAAAGCCAGACCATTGACTCCATGTGCGAGATCGAAAAGGGAGAAACCGCGAACGTCACCCAGACCCTTGAGCTTCCGAAGAAGGGGGGATACAAGTTGGTGGCAGTGCTCTTCGAAGGTGATGTCAAGAAGAGCACGGCAAGATGGTCCGTTCGTAACCTAGACAATCTACCTGCCGACGTCAAGGACATCGGGATCGAGGTAGAAGGAATAGACTTCCTGGTGAGAAAGTCCAGCGGCGGGAACGTGGTCGTCCAAAATGACATATACCTCACGAACGAGGGCGCAAGACCGAGTCCCAGCTACGAAGTCCTGGTCAAGGCGAGAGAGACAGATGCCCGCCTGATCGCAGACAAGAGATGGACCCGGACCGGCGAGATCAAACCTGAGACCACGGCCATAAGGAGCGTCAACCTCACAGTGCCTGATCAGTACAATTACGTGGTCGAGGTGCTGATCTGGAGCAATGGGGCCATCGTCGGTCGGGGTGAGGACTATGTGGAGCTCAGTCCCGTGGTCAAGCTGAAAGAAGACGAACGTCTGGAGTCAAAGAAGATAGAGACCGGCAAGTTCGTAGTAGAAGACGAAGTAGCAGAGGGCGAATACGCATATGAAGTCCCCGCGGAAGAGGCGAGCGGAATGCCTGGGTTCGGCGCGTTGTTGGCGGCAGCTTCGCTGACTATGATCACGCTTTTGAGGAGGAGATCGTATGGACGATAAACCCGAGACAGTACCTGACGAATCGATGCGAGAAAGGCTGATGACAAAGTCCAAGATTGAAGACTACCTCAGAACGGGTTTGTTCATCACCCTGATGCTGCTAGTCTTCGTTGCTGTCTTTCAGCTCTACGGTTCGATACAAAGCATAATTAGGATCTGGTTCGAGTACGAGTACGTTCCCATATTCAACTCGATATACTACGCGGCGGTGATATTGCTCGGCCTCTACCTGATGAAAAAGTACCTCGCACGATAGATCGTCCACCACCCTCGTGCGATGTTTTCACCGTGCCCCTGGGTGGATCAGGGTCGCTTCGTCCAGCGCGAGATATTCACGGGCCTTCAGATTTGCACCTGGGCCTGCGACCTGGACGAGCATGTCTTGCCCAGGTTCTGGGAGATGAATGAGGGCTGGCCCTCAAAGAGCGTGTTGAGAGGTCAGCCTAATTCTGCGGGCACTCCATCGATCAGGAGTTTTCTCAAGACTGGGTTGCAGGAGGAGTCCACCGCAACCACCACTGACATATTTTCGCCTCTCTGCCGCTCGATGGGACCGCCCCTACCCTCGGCCAGGAAGTAGCTTTCTATCCCCCACTCGACTGAAATATTATCATCCACTGAATGGGTCACTCGTCCCTTCATGCAGGCCTGACCTTCGCCCGTTCTGGGTCTTTCATGGCTCACCGAATCCATGGTCCATAACTCGCCCTTCTGCGATAGGGTCCCGTAGATCGGCTCTCCTTGCGAGAAGCCGAAGTCGTGGGGAGTCTCGTCTAGGTTGATCGTGGAGATATCGTACCTCAGGTTGACGTAATCTCCTCTGAAAAGGTCCCGGGGGTCTACGGGAACGACTTCGAGCACGATCTCGTCACCGAATATGGTGGTGCGAAAGTTCAGCCCCAAGAATGCCAGAATCACCACCGTCGGGACCGAGATGAGCAGGATGAACTTTTTTATATCTACGTCGTCTTCCCTCATCTTTCATCACCAGGCACTTTTCCATCTTCGATCTTCATCACGACCTCTTCAGCCCCTTTCGCGCCTTCTTTTGTCGTTTTTACGTTCATATTCTTTATGAGAGTCCTTCTGACCTTCTCCAGACGCCAGCCGCTCACTAGGAGAATGAGCCCGCCCACTATGAGGGCCAGGGACCTTGGAAGGTACGCATACACTGTCGTGAAGTATATGTGCAAAACTCCGATCACGAAGAAGAGAAGCCCCTGGTCGACGAATGAAACCATGGACCTGAAATAGCCGATCACGATGCCGCTTACGCAGAGTGAAAGCAGCAATAAGTTGAAAAATATGAACAGAAATGTGTTCACTTCCGAAATCAACACGGTGCGACCCGCATCCGTGATTGTCAGATCTTGCCAGAAGAAGGCCAGAACGCCGACGACGATCCAGCCCAGAAAGGCCAACAGAAGGAAGACCGGGTCATACTTTGCCCTCTTGAATTTCTCCTTTTGAGAAGCTCCGACGATGGCGATCGTGGCGATGAGGGGAATGAGGAAGAAGATTCCTTTGATGGGCCAGTCCGCCTCGAAGATCTCGAAATAATAAGTATTCTTGAAGCTGAAGTAAAGGTGAGTTACCAGTATGAGGAATAGGCCAAAGATCTGATAATTTGTCTGAAACCGCAAGAACTTCTCGGACACGACGGGAATCAGTCCAAAAGTGTAAAGGATGATTCCTATCAGCAGTAGAACGAACATGAACTCCTCTTTGAAGAGGTTCAAGATCTCTGCAGTGATGAATAAAAGCCCCAGACCGATGAAGGCGTCTATGGACCTGCGATAACCTATCACGACGACGATCAAAGATATTGCGAACAGGATCAGGTTGAAGATGGCGAACAGAAGGGCGTTCGCCTCCGGGTTCAATCCTGTCACAACTTCTGCCGGATCTCTCCAGAACAGGGCGAGAATGCCGATCACAATCCAGCCCAGGAAGGCCAACAAAAGGATGGAAAGCTCGCCTTGCATCATCCTGAACCTCCCCTTCTGAGAAATGGCGATTGTGGCGATGGAGGCTGTAAGGGGGGCCAGGAAGAACGCCAACCTGAAAGGCCAGTCAGCTTCTATGATCTCGAAGTGATATGTCGTCTTGACGCCGAGGTAGAGGTAATAGGCGAGGATGAAAAAGAGCCCTGCTATCTGATAGACGACCTGGAACCGGGAACGTCTATAGAACGCGATGTAATAGAGACCAAGGCCGTAGAGCACGACCCCGATCAGCAGATAGAGCATGAACGCCTCTTTGTAGAGGAGGTGCAACGTCTCCAGCCCGATGAATAGCGTCCCCAGGCCGACGAAAAGGTCCTCTGACCTGCGGTCTCCAATCAGGATGGCACCCAAGGCGAGGAGGGAAATGGCCAGGTTGAAGAAGACGAATAAGGGCATCGCAACTTCCGGGTTCAGCTCGGATCTGCCTGCCGTTGTGACGGTCAGGTTATCCCAAAATAGGTTCAAAAATAGCGTGACAGCCCAGCCCAGGAAGGCCAAGAAGAGCACCGAAGACTCTTCCCAGGTTGTCCCAAACCTATTTCTTTGGAAGATGCTGGTCAGTACGGTGCCGATGGATCCTACGGTCAACAGGAGGAAGAACGCCTTGAAAGGCCAGTCCATCCCGGCGATCTCGAATTCATATGGGGTCTCGATGCTGAAATAAAAGTAAGATGCTAGGATGAAGAAGAGGCCGACGGCCTGGTAGATGGTTCTGAATCGAGAATACCTTTCAGACGCGGCATGTATCGCGCCTATGCCATAGAAGCAGATCCCCATCACCAGGTATAGCATGAACGCTTCCAGGAGCCAGCCAGTCATCAGATAGACATAGGTCCAAAGGACGAAGGTGAAGGTGCTCAGCCCCAGTATGGGCCGAGAGTTGAAGCCGTATCCCATAGGCGATATGGCCAAGAACCAGAGCAGGATAAGCCAGTGAACGTTTGCGTTCACGTTGAAAATCTGGGCTGTGAGAAATATGGTTGCGCCCACGAATATCGACGCGAGGAAGAGTAGGGCGTGTCCTGCCCTCGGGTGAGATCCCGTCTGGAACTTCAGCCTCCAGCCCAAGAAGTAAGTTCCCAGGGTGACGCCAAAGAGGAGCAAAAATCGGACGTATTCTGGGATCGCGTCCCAGTTGGAAGCCACGAACAGGATGGCACCGACCCCCAGAAGGATCGAACCCAGAAAGGAGATGATGAAGATCAGCCTGGACACTGCATCTTCTGGGACAATCTCGCCCAAGTTGTATGTCGATAGGAACGATTGTGTCTCGCGCTCTCTGGGGATCGCTGCTTCTGAGACAACTTCTTCGGGGATAGCTTCTTCAGCCGCAAGTTCAGGGTGAGGCCTGACAGTTTTGGCCCGCTTCTCGATGAGCCCTTCTTCCTCTGGACCTTCGGTCTCCACTTCTGCTGGTGTTTCTATGGGTGTTTCCTCACCAAGGCCATACCTCGACAAGATCGCCTGGGCCAAATGGTCGTCAATAAGCCCCTCTGACTTCCAATTGGAGACTTCTTCCCTGAGCCACTCGTACTTTTCTCTCCGGTCCACATTAGGTAATTACATCTAAATATTTATTAAACTTTCGTGACGGAAATGAACGAAGAAAAACAAGGTCTTCTGCCAAAGACCTAGCTTGCAAAAGAGGGTGGGGGGTCTCGAGAAAAAAACCAAACGTCGCCCATGTTCCCGTTTTCTCATATCGATCTTCGATCTGTCCGCCCGAATCAACCGCCGAATTGAGGGCCGCCTGGAAGGAGTACTCGAAGTTGTGCGATTTTCCCTCAAGGTTGGGGATCCCGAAGTAATAACCATCCAGGATTCGCAAAATTCCGCCTTGGGGTCGTCAAATCACCGAAGTTTAAGGCATCGGTTCTCATGGACCAGTTATCAGCCATCAGTCAATACGAGATTTGCGCCCGCCCTTCCGAAGGCAGAGAAGACCATGGCCCAAGCCTCGCAGGTGGCGCAGGAAGAGGGCGGGCCAACTGCCGTGCTGCTTGGTATTGAATACTGTAATCGCCACAATCGAATAAAAAGTATATAAATATCCCTTATACACTTAAGACCGTGTTCGCATCGTCCACCGTGATCAGGCGTTTCGTCTTTCCTCCTTCGCCCTCCAGGTAGGTTACAGTGCCCTCGATCTCCATGAGGGATATGTCAGGAAGATCCATTTCCGGTATCTTGAGATAGAGATCGAAATCTGGGGCCGCAATGTAGTGATAAGTGTTGTCCGAAAGCATGCGGCTCTCGTTTATCACGGCCATCATCTTCACTTCAGATCCTTCTTTTGACCTTGCGACGTCTTTGTAGGTGCTGTAGCTTTTGTCCACGAGGAACTCGTCGACCTTGAATATGTGGCCGATCTCTTTCCAGAGGACGCTTCTTTTCTCCATCGATCCTTCGATCCGAACCACAGATCCGGCTTCTGGCCAGGCGTCTTCGTCGCCACCATAAGCCTGGACTGAAGGCAGGCATCCGTAATCGTAGGCCTGATCGCTTTCTGCGGTTGATACGATTATCATCGAGTCGAACCCGAAACAGTAGTTCCAGACGTATGCCGGGTCCAGGTATTTTGCATTCTCTCCAAGGATCTCTCCCAAGAGGTTGCTCATTATCCACACGCCTTCAGAGGCTTTGTGGGTGGACACGTAGACGAAACCTTCGGTGGTCACTTTCTCGTCTACGATGCTCTCGGGATCTGTCATCATTATCCCGGCCAACTCGCCTATGGTCAAGGATTCTGCATCTTCTGCCCATCGATTTTCATCACCAGATGCATCTGGCCCCGCCGCGCCCGAAGGCGCTTCCGAGGTCTCGTCTTCCACCTCGGGCGCGATTTTCGACGTGACCGTCGCCTGTGCAACCTTCGACGACATCGTTCCCGAAATTGGGGCGACCTTTATCAACCAGAGGTCAGTGCCGCCAGCATCGTGAGATGTGGTCCAGCCTGTGAGGATATAGCCGCCGTCTGAGGTCTCTTTCACGTCGCGGGCGCCGTTACTGTCGGAGCCGCCAAAGGTCTTGTTCCAGACTTCGTTTCCGGCGGAATCGGTCTTGATGAGCCAGACATCACCGCCGCCAGCGCCGAAAGAATGGGTATAACCCGTGACGATGTAGCCGTCGTCCGAAGTCTGCTGGACTGAGAAATCGTAATCACTTTCAGAACCTCCGATGGTTCTATCCCATAGCTTGTTTCCTGCAGAGTCGGTCTTGATCAGCCAGCCATCCCAGATGCCTGCGCCTAAAGAATATGTGTAACCTGCGACTATGTAGCCGCCATCTGAGGTCTGCTGGACCGAACGACCGTAGTCAGAGTCAAAACCGCCGAAGGTCTTGTCCCAGACTTTGTTCCCGTGAGAATCAGTCTTGATTAGCCAGACGTCACCTTCGCCAGCACCGAAAGAATTAGTATAACCCGTGACTATGTAGCCACCATCTGAGGTCTGCTGGACAGATTGACCGCGGTCAAATTCAGAGCCTCCGATGGTTCTGTCCCAGAGCTTGTTTCCTGTAGAGTCGGTCTTGATCAGCCAGACGTCACCTTCGCCAGCACCGAAAGAACTTGTGAAACCTGCGATTATGTATCCACCGCCTGAAGTCTGCTGGACCGATTGACTTTCGTCAGAATTCGAACCGCCGAAGGTCTTGTTCCATTCTTCATTTCCGGACGAGTCGATTTTGATCAGCCAGGCGTCACCATCGCCTTCTGTCCCTAATGTCCAACCTGCGATGATGTACCCACCGTCCGAGGTCTGCTGGACTGATTCACCACGTTCATTGTTCGACGCTGAAAATATCCGGTTCCATTCCTCTGTCCCGTTCGGGCTGGTCTTGATCAGCCAGACGTCCGAACTCGTGGTACCTTTTATGCTTGCATCGTAATATCGATCTCGATCACCTGCGACGATGTAACCACCGTCCGAGGTCTGCTGGACTGAATAACCGCAATCGTCCTTCGAGCCTCCGAAGGTCTTCTCCCACTCTTCGGAGGGCTGAGCAACGATGGCGCCGAGGGTGCAGAGCGTCAGGCTCAGCGCCAAAATTATGAAAAATCTTCTTCCCGTGAAATCATCCTCCCTTCCATAACCAGTTTTTACAGAGAGATATAAATATTTTCTCAAACGGATCTTTCTGCAATATCCGCACCAGTTCTCGACGCACCACATGGCGCGGCCTGTAACTGCCCACCACCAGGACCCTGAAAAGACCGCAAAGGCGAAATTCGAAGACCAGCATGAGAAGAGCCAGCGATGATAGAATCGATCATGGACGGCGGCGTCTATCTGATCCTCTGGCTCCAGAACCTTGGGAGCTGGATCTATGCGCCGATGGAAGTTTTCACCTTCATGGGGACCGAGGAGTTCTACCTCTTGATCATGCCGATCATCTACTGGACCGTGAACGCTGCTTTGGGGTTTCGGCTCGGCGTGATCCTTCTTTTGGCAGGCGGAGTTAACATCATCCTCAAATGGGCGCTCCACCTTCCGCGCCCTTACTGGTACGATGCCCGCATCCAGGGGATGGCTCCAGAGACGTCCTTTGGCGCGCCGTCTTCCCACTCCCAGACACCATCTTCCGTATTCGGGCTGATCGCCGCGACCTACAGGCGCGCCTGGATATGGGGAGTCGTCATTCCCCTGATCTTCCTGATCGGTCTATCTCGCCTGGTCCTCGGCCTCCATTTCCACTTTGACGTCGTTTTGGGCTGGGCTCTTGGCGGGATCGGGATATTGTTGTTCTTGGCTTTGGAAAACAAGGTCAAGGCTTGGTTCGAGAAGCAGGATTTCGCAGCCAAGATCGGGGCCGCGTTCTCTGTGACAGTTGCAATGATCATGTTCGGCCTCTTTGTGCAGCACCTGGCCGAAGGATTCGAGCTTCCACAACACTGGATCGAGAACGCCATCATGGACCTGCCAGGGATAGAGCGCCTCGATCCCTTCGGGTTTGAGAACCTGATCTCGTCGATGGGCGCACTCTTCGGCCTTTCTGCTGGCTACATTTTGATCTCGTCTCTCGGCGGCTTCGACTCGGGCGGCAAACTTCAAAAGCGGGCCGCGCGCGTGATTCTCGGGCTTGCCGGCGTCTTGGTCTTGTGGCAGGGCCTTGGATCCATCTTTCCCCGTGACCCTGACCTTCTCAGCTACAGCCTTCGGTATCTTCGCTACGCTCTCGTCGGTTTCTGGGCGGGAGCTCTTGCGCCGCTCCTCTTCATCCGACTGGGTTTGGCCGAAAAGGCAAAAGGGAGAATGGGGCGAAAAGAGCGAAAGGGCTGAACGGAGCGGTTTACTCGATGCCGGTTTCTGTTATCGCAAAATCCGCTGTTCTGCCTTCAGGCTGAGACCTGTGTTTCAAGAGCCTTGCCCGCCTCTTTCCTTCTCCTATTTTCTCCAAGAATATTGCGGTCTTGGTGGCGTGCTGCATCGCGGTTCCGCCCAGAGGCCTGAGTGTTCCCGTATCGATCTCCATGTAGACCTGATTGGTTATCACGACAGGCAACCTGTGTTTTCTTGCAATCTTTTGAAGCTCGCCAAGCTGGGAGGAAAGAGCCCTCCTGACTGGCCTGTTATCTTCGCCCCCGAGAGCGGTCCTGTAAAGGGAGGTTGCCGAATCCAATATCACAAGCCCGAAATCTTTTCCCACCAACTTGGCTGCATCTTTGATAGCGGCGTGCTGCTGTTCTAGGGTCAATGGCTCGAATATCACTATGTTGCTTGCAATCTCTTTTGCGCTCTTGCCGGCTATCTGCCTGAACCGGTCTGCCGAAAAGCCCTCGGTGTCGATGAAGACCACCTTGAAACCCCTAGAAACCGCCTGAACCGCCAGCTGGAGGACTATGTTGGACTTTCCGGTCCCGGCTTCGCCGTGAACTTGAGTTATGATACCCGACTCGAACCCGCCACCTAATAGCCGATCCAAGCCCTCACAGCCCGAAGGCAATCTTTCCAACATGAATCTCATCCTGCGAGTCGTTCACGTGACCATTTTTTACGGGCCATTACTGTGGGCCAATACTGTGGATCTCTTCTGTGGCCCCGACCTTCAGAATCCCAATAGCTCATCCAGCCGGTCCATGGCCTCGATCTCCTTGGGTCCGCCACAACGGCCCACGATCCGTCTGATCTTGAATATCTCGTCGAGGTAAAGGTCGCTTTTCAGGGCCACATAACGAGTTGCCGCCACCGCAGCTTCGACCACCAGATTTGTCCCTCGGTTAACGGCCCTAAACTCGCTCTTGAGACGTTCTCCCTTGACGAACTCGATCTCAGGAAGAGATATATCCACGTGGACCGGATCGCATTTGAACAGTGCCCAGGCCTCGATGTCTTTGAGGGTGAGCTCGCCATCGTGGTGAACGAACTGGTTTTCAGGAAGGTCGCCTAGCGCTGTTTCCACAAATATCATGGGGTCGTGGACCACGTTTGCCACGAACTTTCCAGATGACATGATGTTATCGTAGGTGTGAGATCCTGAAAAGAGCCGCACCGACATCTTGCCGTCTCTTTTGATCACGCCGATGGGGGCTGCGTTAGGTATTCCTTCTTCGTCTTTTGTAGTTGCCACAATCTCGTTTATCCCGTCAAATATTCCAAGCTGGTCAATCTCCTCAAGATCATAAATCATCTTTATCTTCACCTCAGGATAGTGCCCTTGACCAGAGCTATGAAGAGGGCTGCCGCGATCAGATCTGCCGTGGAACCTGGGTTCACATCCTCTCGCAGAAACTCCAGATCTAGCTTTTCTGCCTGGGAGAGGATCTCTTTGGGGTCAAGCCCGAGAAGGGCCTTTGATCGCAAGGAGACCTCTTTTGCCTTCTCTGGGCCGAACTTCGATCTGACCAGGCTGTCGGGCGTCTCTGCCAAAGCCTCCAGGTAGGTCAAGACCACGCCATCGTTCAGCCCATTTTTGGTGACCCTCTCCTCCAAAACTTCTGCCAGCCTGAAGCTTCTCTCAAAATCCGTGGACCATTCCCTGGCAACAAGGTCGTGGCCCTGGGATCGCTTCATCAGGTCCAGAAGAGTCTCGCCACGCGCCTTTATCAATTCTGAGGATAAAGGATCGTCCAAGCTCAGGTCGCCCACCTCGGCCACCCTGGCCCCTGCAATGCCAAAAGCCCTGTAGAAATCCACTGAGTCGTCTGCTGTGGAGCTTTCTAGGATCTGGTGAAGCTCATCTTTCAGATTACAACCATCCCTCGCGGCCATGCAAAGGGGAACGAGCAAGGTCAAAGATCCAAAGTGGGTGTTCTCATCGAGGTTCCAGAACCTCCAGGCAGATACGCCTTCCAGGATTAAACTACCTAGGGTGTCCGAACCAGAGGCCGCCTTTCTGAAGACGGGATAAGCCGAAACCGCACTGATTAGGAAGTCTTGAAACCCTATCTCGTCAAAATCGTGGGTGCGGTCTACGTTTCCTGGCTTTGGATCGGAGGAAAGCTCCAGCAGCATGGCGAGCTGGGCGGCTTGGGCCACTTGATCGGGGTTCATGATTCGAGGAGATCCTCCGCAAGCTTCTTCTTGAGCTTCATGTAATCGCTTGGCGAAAGTCCGATCCTGTCCAATACCGCATCCCTCATGAAACAGGGCTTCGTGACCTTGCAACACCAAACGAGGCTTCCAAAGCAGGTTCCTTCGCCGTATTCCAGTGGTGTGCCTTTCGCAAGCATCATCTTCCTTTCCAGAAACTGCTTTGGGGTCATTCCAACTTTTTTCAACGCACCCATAAGAGGGCAGTTCTTGACAGGAGGACAGCAAAAAGCCATCCCGCGAAGATCGCCGCCAGCGCAGATATGCTTTGGAGCGTTATACCAGCCGGTAAGCCTCCCAAATTCCTTCAAGGTTTCTACAAGCCAAGACGCAAACTCAGGATCGGTTCTGCCGTTTAGAGAAACTAGGTCGGCTCCCATGGACAAGATCGATTTGGCGCCCTCGAAGTCGCCGATGTCGAACCGGGCCATGATGTGTGGTGCACCCCTGTCTTTCATCTTCTTGACCAACTTCAAGGCAGCTCCGTTCTGGCCTGTAAGGTCCAGGTGGAGAACATCTACGCCAGCTTCACTAAGCCCTTCGGCGATCTCGCCTAGGTCGACTGAAAACTCCGGCCTGAACCGGACCGATAATACGACTCCGGTTCTCTTCATATCTCTGGCCAGAGATGTGACGGCATCCAGCTGAGAATGGGTAGAAAGATCTATCTCCAAGAGACAGCCCCTTTTGGCCGCCGTCAAGGAAACCTCCATGAGCTTCTCGCGACTTCCCCCAGCAACCGATAATCCGAGGGCAGAAGAAGGGCTCATCTCATCGATTGCCTTCTCAATTTCAGATGCGGAAACCACTTCCAGGTCGAAGCTTCCCAGCATGAGCAAACCCACAGATTCATCGAAGCTGCGCAGTTCGTCGAAATCCTCCTTTGAGGATATGATCACAACAGGGTTATCCAGATTCAGGTATCCGATGTCCAGCATCAATAGCGGGCCCCATGGGGACTATACAAGCGTGCATATCAGCTTTTCGGCTAGGCTTTGATGAGATCTGGGCCGCTAGAAAATCGTCAACGGGAAATATCGATCATCCGGTCAGATTTGAAAAATTCAGTGTGCCATTGAATTGGTTTATATCATAGGATGGTACAGATATACTTGAAGGTGTTTGTCTTATGGTATCTATGAATGTCAATGCAGAGGCTAAGGCTAAAGTACAGGGAAGCGAAGATGCCGATCGTTATCCCATCGTGGCCCAGGTTAAGGGACCTGGCAAAGAGGGCGATCTTAAGGTCACAGTTAACCTTGAGTCTCCCGTATCGGCCAAGGTCGAGGGCAACGCCGACAACCCTCTGGGAGTGGAAGTTCTCGAGCTTCAGGGGATTGCCGAATCCATCGCCAAGATGGCAGACGGCGTCAAAGTGCAAATCGGCAACGAAGGCGGCAGCCCTCTAAAGGTCGCTTTGGGCAGGATACCTGTAGATCTGACTATCTCCGTCACCTCACCCAAAGACGAATCCGTGCTCACGGTTAATATAAAAGGTGCTGTAGGCGATTAAAGATTCTGGTTGGCACAAATCAGAATGTCGCCTAAAAAACAAACCTCGCCGGACAAAATCTGAGCGAAATTTGAGGAGGGGCACCAAATAATTTTTCTGTACTCAATTCCAGGTTGGCTTGCGACTTTTCTCTTGGCCATGTCTCCCGTCTTCGAGCTGCGGGGTTCGATTCCCTTGGCAATGGGCGTTTATGGGCTTTCACCCCTTGAAAGCTATCTTATCTCGGTGACTGGAAACCTAATCCCGGTCGTTCTTCTTCTCCTTTACCTGGAACCGGTCTCCCGATATCTCATGCGATACCGATCTGGAAAGAAGTTCTTCACATGGTTGTTTTCTCGCACCTACAGAAGGCACGTCGACAATCACAGGAAATACGGCGTTTTGGCGCTGATCTTTTTCGTCGCGCTGCCCCTCCCTGTTACTGGGGCCTGGACCGGATCTGCTATCGCATTTCTGTTTGGGCTGAAGTTCAGATGCGCCTTTCCTGCAATCGCTTTAGGGGTATTTATCGCAGGAGTGGTCGTGACTGCCTCTGTTATGGGCATAGAGTTTCTGATATTCCGGTGAGGCGCGCCCGCCGAATACGATATGACTTATTTATTATCTTTATCGAATGACGTGCCGCTCTGCTGCGGTGTGTGCCGTTGCAATTTGCCTCCAAGATCTTGTTTCAAAATGGTGCTACATGCCGTTTTTTGCGGGTCAAACATCTAGGAGCTACGCAGTTGGACGTATCTGTGTTTGTCGACTTCCAAAAAGTTGTCATTAATTGGCGTATAGGCCGCTTTTGAGCATTCATTTGGCCGTTTAATTGCGACTATCTGGGTAGTAGATACCTCAACTGCGTAGCTCCTAACATCCAAACAGAAAAATCGAGATACATGGCCTCAAATGTTGCGTGAACTTTGGTCCACGACCGAGGGCCGCATAAATAGTTTTGAAACGCCCATGATCCAAGGGCTTGTGCCCTAAACATGAAAATCGCTATTTTATGACTTCATATGGTGGACATTTTCATGGGAAACCAGCTTATAGTCAAATCCAAAAATCGTAAGACTTTTGGATTTGACCAAAGGGCGCAGTTGAACTAGATCTTTTGGATCTCATCCTTGGTGGCAAGCTTAATCCCAGCACCCGTGAGAACTGTCTTGGCCTTTTCGAGGTCGTCCACCCGGATGATTAACATCGCCCGTTCTGCCTTTGTGGTCACGAAGGCGTAGGCGTAATCGACATTGATATCGTTCTCACCAAGGGTGTTCACAATCTCGTACAAACCACCAGGAATATCTTTCATCTCCACGGCCAGGACATCGGTCTCAGAGACTGTGAAACCCTTTTCATGAAGGACCTGATACCCCTCCTGTGGATCGTCTACCACCATCCTGATGACACCAAAATCTCCGGCCTCAGCGATTGTCATCGCTCTGATGTTAACCCCTGCGTCAGAGAGGGTTTTGGACACTCGGGCCATCCTTCCGGGCTTGTTCTCCACAAACAGCGAGATCTGCTTTATAGCCACCAATTTTCACACCTTCCTCTTGTCTATAACTCTCTGGGCCTTTCCTTCGCTCCGAGGAATAGTGCCCGTCTCCACCAGCTCTACGCTAGCAACTATGTTCAGCACACCTTTTAACTGTTTGGATATGTTCCTGCTGAGGGTCATCAAATCGCCGATCTTATCGCTAAAGCCCGACTCGGAAAGCTCTACCATTATGGTCATGATATCCAGAGGACCTTTCCTGTCCACAATAATCTGGTAATGATCCCCCACTTCAGGAATGTTCATGAGAACCGACTCAACCTGGCTCGGGAAAACGTTGATGCCTCTGACGACGATCATATCGTCAGTACGGCCCAAAATTCTTAGGAGACGTGGATGTGTCCTACCACAAGAACAGGGCTCGGAGTCGATCACGGTAAGGTCGCCTATTCGGTACCTTATGAGGGGTATAGCCCATTTGCTCAGAGTGGTTATTACAAGCTCTCCTTGTTCGCCATCTTCCAGCTGCTCGCCAGTATCGGGATCGATCGCTTCGATCAGAAACTGGTCCGCCCAGACGTGGATACCATTCTGTTCCTGGCATTCGGTGAAGAGAGGGCCGCTCATCTCGCTGGTCCCGAAGATGTCGTAGGCTTTGATCCCAGTGTTCTCCTCGATCCGCCTTCGAGTCTCGTTGGACCAGGGCTCGGCTCCGAATACCCCCACCCGAAGCTTGGTGTCGTCTCTTATGCTGACGCCCATCTTCTCGGCAACCTCGGATATGTGCAAGAAGTAAGAGGGCGTGCATGCTATCGCGGTGCTTCCAAGATCCTGCATCAGCATGATCTGGCGCTCTGTGTTGCCGGTACCTGTTGGAAGGACTGTGGCACCGATCTTTTCAGCACCGTAATGAAGTCCCAGTCCACCGGTGAAAAGACCATAACCATAACCGATCTGGATCACATCCCCACGTCCGAGCCCGATCGAAGTTAGGGCTCTTGCCAGGGAATCAGACCACATCTCGATGTCGTCTTTAGTATATCCAACCACAGTGGGTTTGCCCGTAGTGCCGCTGGAGACGTGATACCGCACCACCTGGTTTCCTGGCAGGCTAAACATGCCGGTCGGATAGGTGTTGCGTAGATCCACCTTGTATGTAAAAGGAAGCTTGGTCAGATCGCTCAGATCTCTTATGTCCTCAGGCGCAACGCCACCCTCCTTAAACCGTTTTCTGTAGAATGGAGAGTGTTCATAGACGTAGCGCACCATCGACTTCAACCGTTCCTCTTGGAGCTTGTCCAGTTCCTCCTTTGGCATGCGCTCGATGTGCGGATTCCAGTAGTCAAACATGGCCATCAACCTACGGTCTGTTACGGACTCGCACAATAAAAATCAATCGATCAATTCTCGCGGTCGAAGGGCCTGAACTTTATAGAACATATCATGGAATTTTCTTCTTTTGAGATTCAAATTCGCAGCAAATTCGGCACACTTCTTGGTGTAAGTAGTACATAACGTTTAGGAACCCTGATATAGAATAAATATGTAGATCATATGGGGAGTCAAACATTGAGGTCAGAAATCTACCTTTGCACGGTTCTGGCGATCCTCTTCCTAATTATGGGATCGTCACTGGGGCAGATAGCCGAATTCGAGAAGCGTGGAAGGGGACCCGCCGGTTCCATGGAACCGCCTATAGTCTTGGGATCTTCCAGCGAGCCACAAGGACTCCTGCCCTCAATCGAAACAGTTCAATTCCAGACCGAAGAAGGTTGGTCGAGCTGGACGCTGATAAAAGGCAGAACGGTGACAACATCTCCCGCAGTCGCCTCACCAGAGAACGGCGCGGTCGACATATTCATGGGCGGAGCCAATGACGAACTGTGGCATGTCCGCCACTACAAAGTTTGGTCTACCTGGGACAATCTCTTTGGCTCGCTTTCTTTCAACACAGAATCTCAGGGCGTCCCCTTCAGGAAGTACGAGCTGGCTGCAGTCTACACAGGAACCGGAATTTCAAACGGAAACTACCACATCTTCACTTGGGGTCCAACGGGTCATTGCCTCTACAAAAAGTGCGAGGTATCCGAAGATGGTATTGTCTGTGACCAGGAATGTGACTGGATCAGAATAGATGGTGAGATTAATTCGAGACCTGCAACGGTAATCCTATCCAGCGAAATCTACCTATTTGCCCTGGACACTGCAGGGGGTCTTCTCTGGAACCGAGCGGACATCGAATCCTCGACTGGAAGTTATGACGGGCTAGACTGGGAAGGATGGTCCCATCTTCAAGGGCCTTTCAAATCGTCTCCAACCGCAGTCTCAGATGGAAAAGACATCCACATCTTCATCCTGAATGAGATTGGCGAAATAGCACATATCATCTGGTGTCCTGATACTGGCGAGATCTCCGACGAAATTATAGACTACAAGATGAGAGCCACACCTTCGGCCGTCATCTCTGGGAATCGGATCCACCTCTTTGGAATTGAAGGTCGTGACTTGATCCACACGTGGTACGATGGCAACGATTGGCAAGATTGGGAAAACCTGGGCGGCGAACTTATAGGTCAACCCGCAGCGGTCTCCGACCGATCTGACCGGATAAGGATATTTGGCCGAGGTCCTGGCGATAAGCTTTGGGAGATCGACTACAATTTATAAGCTGGGGCTTCTAGAAATGGGACCTGCACGCCGAGATCAACCCCTATCTGGTCGATTATAGTTGAGAACCAATTAGATGTGACTAATTGGTTCTCGTCAGAATAGTGCTTAACGATGCGAATAGGCCAAATCTCAAACTCTTACGAGTGTAGAGATTTGTCTGAAAAGCATCGTTAAACACTATACCTCTCCGCAAAAATTGCAGGTGATGCTGACGGGCCAAAATATTGAACTCGTGAGAGTTCGATACCTGCCTAGAACGCATCGGCAAATTACGTGACTACTCCTCCGACTAAAGTCAGGGGCATCTAGGCGTTTGCCAAAGACTGTAGCCCCAGTCTCAAAATGTTGATCGTCGCATTCTCATCACGGTCCATTACCATCCCACATCGCGGACATTCATGAACCCGATCAGAGAGCGATTTTGGAACTTTAATACCATATCCAGAGCACATCTGAGTCGTATACCTGGGATCGACCAACACCACCGCAGAACCAGCTTCTTCCGCTTTGTTTGTCGAATACCCCGCAGCTCTGCTGCGGGGATGGACAAATAACCGACTTAACAGTTTGAATCGAGCTGTGGATAATGTAATTGGTATTGACTGGGGAACATACGACCGTCTTGAGAATGATACCATTTGCAGTCTATTGGCTTAACAGGGCGGCGGCGCGAAACATGCCCCGCAGCTCTGCTGCGGGGCATGTTTCGCGCCGCCGCAATTTGACTTTTAAAAAAAGGCAATTTAAATGAAATTGAAAAGACCTTACACGAATTTGGAGATGTATGGATATGGATCGCGTTTGATACCATAAACAAAGTTGTAATTGGCTTTATAGTGGGAAGAAGAGGCCAAAATGAGGCTAATCAATTATTAGAAGCTATAAAGGGACGGACAGATGACACAATTCCTTTTTTCACCAGCGATGGCTTAAACCAGTATGAAAATGCTATTTTAAAAGTATATGGCATAAAAGAGGAAGTCGAAAGGACAGGAGAAAGAGGGCGACCAAGAAAACCAAAGTTAGTTCCCTTTCCCGACCTGAAATATGCTAAAATCAAAAAAGTAAGAGAAAATGGTCGAGTTGTAAAGGTCGAGACGGAAGTTGTATTTGGCAGTGAAAATGATGTAAAGACGGCAATAGAACAATCTCCATTTAGTAAATATGTTAATAACTCTTTTGTTGAGCGGAATAACCTCACAATGAGAGAAGGAACGTAGGCGGTTGACGAGGAAAACGTTAGGCTTCTCAAAAACGAAGCCACCGTTGATCTCCTCATTAACTTTATATTTTGTATATTGTCACTTTGTGAAGACACATAAGGGCTTGAGAGTTGAAGATGTGGGCGGAACAAATAGAAAATGGATACAAAGAACTCCCGTGATGTCTGCAGGAATTACGGACCATGTATGGACTGTTGAAGAGCTAATCACATTCAGGATCCCAGTGGAAAATTGAAGGTAATAGTGGTGGGACGTCATGGTAAACTTGAAGTCATCAGGATAATCTCCAAAGATCTCAAATAGCTTTTCGCCATGCGGAGAATTTATCAAGTTAAACTGTATTTGTGTCGTTGGGAGGCATCACAAGACACTTCGTTCCAAATATTAAAAATATGTAGGAGGGCGTATCCTGCCTCCAACTCCATCACTGGAATAGTAGATTGTGCCGTTAAATGTTATGGTACACAGATTATAGTACACAGAATGTGTAGGTGTTCATGAAGATCGCATACGTCCATGACGTGATATACCCCTATGTGAAAGGTGGTGCCGAGAAGAGGGTCTGGGAGATTTCCAAGAGACTTGTCGATCGGGGTCATGAAGTCCACGTATTCGGAATGAAATACTGGGGTGGGGATGACGTGCTGGAACATGATGGGGTTTATTTGCATGGTGTCTGTGGGCCAAAGGAACTTTACGTCAATGGGAAGAGGTCGATAAAGACATCTGTTTACTTTTCCTGGAAGCTTCTGTCCTTTCTAGAAGGAGACTTTGATGTTATCGACGCTCAGCAGTTTCCTTATTTTCCGTGTTTTTCTGCCAAATACCGATCCTTGTTGGGAAAAACTCCACTGGCGATAACATGGCACGAAGTTTGGGGTGATTACTGGTATGAGTATCTGGGCCCGAAGGGAATATTTGGAAAAGGGATCGAGAAGTGGACAACCAGATTGCCAGATAAGATAATTCCTGTATCACAAAAGGTGATGGGTGATCTCTGTTCCATCGGGGTTGATGAGGACAATATGGAAATGGTTCCTAACGGCGTTGATATATCTGAAATTCAGAAAATAAATGGTGTCAAAGGCCTCTATGACGTCCTTTATGCTGGGAGGCTTTTGGAACATAAGAATGTCGATCTGCTTTTGAAGGCGATAAGTTTGATAAGAGATTATCTGCCCTCGGTCAAATGTGGGATAATAGGCGATGGACCTGAAAGAGAGAGATTGTCTCGATTGGCCCGGGATCTGAATTTAGAGAGAAATATTGAATTTTTGGGATTTTTAGAGCGGTATGAAGACGTCATAGCGACAATGAAATCGTCTAAGGTATTCGTGCTCCCTTCAACGAGGGAAGGATTTGGTATCGTTTTGTTAGAGGCCAATGCATGTGGCCTTCCTGCCATTGTGGTGAAATCGGAACGAAATGCAGCATTTGATCTGATCGATGTAGGATTAAACGGATTTGTTTGCGATTTATCTGCCGAAAGTATGGCAAAAGCGATCTTAAAAGTCCTTGCTGGAGATTCTTACGAATATATCTCAACATCATCGAAAAATATTGCAAAGAAATATGATTGGGCTGCCATCACGAACAAAATCGAGCTCTTATATGATGAAATGGCACGATGATGTATTTGGACCACAAAAAGAGGAAAATCAAATCTTTTGGAACTTGGATTATGATATGCTGAGATGATACTTGCATGAAGATCGTACAAACGCCTGTCAGATTTTATCCCTTCACAGGGGGTGTGGAAAATTACGTTTATGACCTTAGCAAGGAGCTTGTCCGGCGCGGTCACGACATATCGGTGATCTGTGCAAATGAGCCAAAATCAAAAAAAGAAGAGGTCATAAATGGAATCCGAGTGAAGCGGATTTCGTTTGCGGGCAAGATCTCAAACACAAACATAACTCCTGGACTGCCTTTTGAGCTTCTGAGGGAAGACTTCGATCTGATTCATGCTCATCTGCCCACACCCTGGAGTGCGGACTGGAGTGCAATCATCAGTATAATCAAAAGAAAGCCATTGGTTTTGACTTATTACAATGACATAGTAGGGTATGATTCTGCGAGTCGACTTGCCCAACTGTATAATCACACGAGCTTGCATATTGTGTTAAAAAGGGCAAATCGAATCATTATAATACAACCTAATTACTTACACATGTCACCTTATTTGAGAGAATATGGGGATAAGATCGAAGTCATTTCCGCCGGAGTGGATGTCGATAAGTTCAGGCCCATCGAGGGACCCCTTGAAAAGGAGCTGCATTCTCCGACTCTATTTTTCTTAAGCGTGTTGGATCGATATCACAAATACAAGGGTCTAGATGACCTTCTCCGAGCTCTGGCCATTGTAAAGGCGAAAATAAATGATGTGAAATTGGTCGTTGGCGGCGATGGTGCCCTTTTAAATCACTACCGAAACGCATCAAATGCCCTAGGTTTGGAACAAAACGTGGATTTTGTGGGGTTCATACCCGATGACGCAATCGTACGACGTTATAACGAATGTGACATGTTTGTTTTGCCCTCCCTCTCGCCAGAACAAGAGGGTTTTGGAATGGTTTTGTTAGAGGCGATGGCATGTGGTAAACCGGTTGTCAGCACAGAAATCGTCGGTGTCGCAGAAGATATAAAAAGAACGGGTGCAGGTATCATCGTTGAACGTGGCAACGTGGAGTCTCTCGCCCAGGCGATATTAGATCTGCTACAGAACAGGGACCTAGCCGTGAAGATGGGCGCCGTCGGCAGAAAGCTGGTCGAGGAAAATTACAATTGGGGTGAAGTGGCCAAGAGATTTGAACATGTGTATAGGGACTTGCTGTCGACTACCACACCCTGAAGGATGGGGTCTCCGCGCTACTATGGAGATGAAATACAAATGTCGATTCGACTTTTTTTCCGAACGGCCGGACCGTCGTCTATAATGATAACATCTGAGGCCGCAAAAAACATCTCTTCTTGCCAAAGATGCATCTTTGCACCTGCTGGCTTCGCGAAATCCTCAACGGTTGTAATAATACTTCAAAAGATGGCCCACCATCTTCCCTCTCGTCTCGAACTCGCCTTTGTGTAGCTCAAATGCTGTCACCAGGTCTTCGCGGGTTGACTCTCGCATCTGAACCCCTTCTGCGACTTCCGGATTGGCCTCGACGAAGTCGCGAATCTGGTTCAGGGTCTGGGTCTCGCCGAGGAGCACGAGGTCATCCCCCATCTCTTTGGAGCATTCCAATGTGCCTTCGAGGGGTATTTGATTCGTCTTCGGCTTTCTGATCACCAACACCTCTATCATGGTTCAACTCCTTTTCGATGTTGTCTCTGGCATGAGCGCCGCCCACAGCGCGTCAGCACCCGTTTTTCCTTTCAAACCTTCTCGATACGCCTCAGCTCTACGGCGACGCCTCTCGAAGACTCGATCATCTCCCAGCCGCTCATCCTCGCCCTCCCAACTCCGAAGGCCTTCTCGCCTCTCACCAGAACTTCGTCGCCTGGCCTGATCTCCTTGTCTGCATCGGTAACGCCAGGGCTCAGCACGTCGCCTCTTGGAAGAAAGTCTCCGATCTGGACCTGATACCTTTCTAGAGGTTCCAGCCTCTTTGCCCCTTCGATCGTGAGCGCAAGGGTGCCGTTTGGCGTAGCAGATGCGAGGGTCTTTTTTCCTCCTTGAAGCTCTCGCCCTTTGACCTTCACGTCGCCTGCGAGCAAAAGATCGCTTGCACCTTTCCCAAAGTAATAGTCGGCCATCGCCCTGAACCGAAGGGTCCTGTAGTCGCCCAGTGGTCTTGCATCTTGGACCGCCTCGTCTACGGCTTTTGTCAGCTCCCTCAGTGACTCGGCATTTGTCCCGCCCGAGGTGTAGACCGCTTCGATCCCGTGCCCTTCCACAAACTCCCTCAGCTCTCCATCCAGATGGGCCACGATCCTGGCATACTTGTTCTTCTTGAGATAGTCGTCCAGACAGCTCAGGATCCAGTTCCTTTCTTCCAGGTCCCATCGTCCTGTGACGGGCACATCGTAATATGCTGCCGGATAGACCTCTTCCAGTTCTCTTGGCACCAAAGCAAGTGGTGACGTCAGTATCAGCTCGTGGACGCGCCTTCTGTTCTTGCCCAAAGCCATCGCGAAGAGCCGGTGCGACCTCGACTTGGAGTAAGGTTTTCGCGCAGAACAGGGCAAGAGCAAGAGGACGTCGCTTTCTGGGGCGCTGTAACGATCCAACACCCTCTCTGCGAAACGGGTGACTTCGACCCGATGGAGCGAATCTGCGGTGTTAGAGAACATGACATTGCGTCTTGTGATGGGCGTTCGCCGATCAAGGTAATCGTGCTCCTGGTCGAGAAGCCTAAGTGTCGTCGTCTGTTCTGGAGTCACTCTTACCTGTCTTTCCACGTATTCGCGCAGTTCTCCCCTCAAGATAGCGTGCCTAACCACCCGAATCTCCTCTTTTAGCTTCAGGAGGTTGTGAGCAGCTGTAAGCTTGGGATCTCTTCTCTCTTTTTCCATTTGTGCTCGACAATGGGTGCAAAGGCACGGCAACTCGACGAGCTCTTCTTGGGGCCAAACGCCATCTCGGGTGTGGTACCTGCCCAAAAGTCCGTCGACCACTACTCTGGTGGCGTCCACCAGGTCTGCGCCCAGGTAGATAAGGAGGGCCAGGTTAGCTGGTGTTGCCAGGGCCGGAGCGTAAAGTGCTGTGTCTGGAGGGATCTCGTTTTTAACCTTCAGAATCGTTCTCACCAGTTCTCGGGGGTTTCGGAGCGATCCTGCTGCGCCTAAGATGTAAACGTCCGCTTTCGGAGGCTTTTCATGAGATAAGGGATGTATCACCACGCCGGAAGGGCCGTCTGTTGGGACTTGTGAAATCGAGATTGGAGGTTCTGCATGCAGTGGGGCCGAAACGTAAGGGCCGATGAGGAGCTTTCCGATCTCTCCTGAGAGCGTCTTCGCCTTCTCGATGGCTTCTTTTGTTGACCCGAACTCCCAGACCGATCCTGCCGAAACCAGTTCTTTTTCAGATATCAAGCATGGGGTTTCGAGAATCTTTCCGAGAGTGAGTCTGCCTATCCTGGCGGGACCATCCCTTTTGAGCACCTCGAAGTAGCGTGTCATCTTTCATCCCCTCCTTCAGATCGCGTGCGAAGTGCGCGAGGGTGTCGTTTCGTCCTCAAAATGAACTCGGTATGGGGGTTTGCCTCGATCAGCCTCTCCATGTTTTTATGGGCCTGTTCCAATGCAGCGTGATCCTGTTCCAAGGGTACCTCCGCGTTCAGAGGATATGTTTCGGCGAGCTCCTTTGGATAAGGTCCGAAGGGCGGCTTGAACCAGAGCACGTGGTCAAACTCCTCTTTATCGGAGTCCGTTTCGATGCCAGGATCTGTAACGAGGACCTGTCCTTCGAGCTTGATCCTGTCTAGCCGCGAGCCATACCGGATCACTTCAGGCCTTCTTGCAGACTCCGGCCCCAGGTAAAATGGGGTCGACTTGGATATTGGATCAAGCTGTTCCAGCCATCGGCTCTGGCGGCATAACGCCCTCAACCCGTCCATCATTCTGGGATGTGATCTGCACCTCATCTCGACCAGCTCCCAGAGTGATCCTTCCCAGATGCTTTGTCTCACCCTTCTCATCTCGCCGAAAGTGACGTATAGGTTGTGCTTTGCCAGAAGCGACTCCTTGTCTTTGTCTTCCATCAGCTCCTGAGGCGTATAATTTTGGCATACCTCGCAACAGCAAGGCAGATACTTCAGGTTCTCAAGATGCATCGTCCCGCTGGGCGTCAGGTATCTTCCTTGCCTCGCGTAGAGAGCATAGGCTGCAGAGTCGAACAGGTCACATCCCAGTGCAGCTGCCAGGGCGAACATCATAGGATGGCCCGCGCCGAAAAGGTGGACTGGCGCTCCAGGCCCAAGCCCTTTCTTGGAGGATGCGACCACCTCGACCAGATCCTTGAACCTGTAGGACTCCATCAACGGAACCACTGCGCCCACGGGATAAACGTCGAACCTGCCTTTGCGCAACTTTCTGGCGACTTTCTCCCTCAAGTCGAGGTAAGTCGAGCCCTGGATGGGCGCTGCAAGGAGAGATTCACAATCGCCCCATCTGTCCTGCGCTTCGTCCAATCTTTTCTCTGTCTCGTGCAGCTCTCGTTCAGCTCGCTCCCTGGAGATGTCTGGTGGTGTCGGTATGTCCAAAGGCACACATATGTCTGAACCGATGTCTCTTTGAAATCCGAGTATCTCATAAGGTTGGACGTTTATGTCGCCATAGATGGAGAGCTGGAACGCGCCTGAGTCGGTCATAATGGGGCCGTTGAACCCCAAGAGGTGGTGCAATCCATCTTCGAGGGCCTCTTTTTTCAGGTCTTCGTCCTGATTTATGATGTAGCTGTTAGTGATCAGGATCTCTGCGCCCATCTTTTTTAGGTCGGCAGGTTCGATCAGCCTTAGATGGGGGTTCACTACCGGCATGATTGCGGGAGTTGTCACCGTACCATGCGGCGTTTGGAGCCTGCCGATCCGACCTGCCAGATCTTTGTTCAGAACCTCAAAACAGTCTGGCATAGCCCTCTTCCACTGCCGATAAGGCATAAATAGGTTGGTGCTGGCCAAACAGATTCATACTAAGATTATCATGTAGAACGAGTGGTGGTTGAACGTGAAATATGCAAGATATGTATTTATGTTTCTGCTGATCGGCCTTGTGGGCATCGCGGTGGTCCAGGCTGAAGCATATAGTTCATCGCAGAGAACTTTCCTGGCTGGGGGGGATCCTGTCGCGTCTATGGACGACTTCCCGTTTGAGGGATTTGTCGAGTCATACTGGTCTTCTTACATGGACTCCCCAAAGAACATAACCGCTCCGCTTGCTCAGTCTGGAGCTGAGACCAATGGCATGTCCGTTTGGATGATCGGCTTTCCCCTAAGTACCTCGTCATCCTCTTTCAAGACAAACGTCTCTTCAGAAGACGAAGCAGAACCTGCGCCAGTCAAGTACGACATCGGTCTTGGCGGGGGGCAGGCTTATGTGCCGCCCTTCATGACCAATGAAGAATCCGTGAAGAAGAACTGCCAATACCTCGAAGACCGCGTCAAAAGCAGCTTCGGCCAGTGAAGATTCTCTGGCCGCGTCTCGCTTCTTTTTGCTTATAGTGTTCGACGACGATGTTTGGACAATTATCGAGCCTTCATGAGTTCGATATCTTGACCTATTTGTATCGTCGAGCACCATTATGTCAAGAGTCAATTAGTCTCATCTAACTGGTTCTTGACTACATCTTTCTATCCTTCCTTTCTCTGGACGGTGTAAGGCAATAGCCCTCCTGCCAATAGGATCTCTCTTTGGCGGCTGCTCAGCTGGGTCTTCAGCAAGATCTCCTTTCCGTTTGTCTTGTCTTCGGCCTTGATCCTCTCGTCGCCGTTTCTTATGGCTTTGCGGATGTTGGGAATCTTGATTTCGTCGTTTTGGTCCATGGAGTCGTAGTCTGATTCATCGGCGAAGGTGAATGGCACTATTCCAAAATTCACGAGATTTGCGGCGTGAATGCGCTCGATCGACTTTGCCATCACCGCCTTGACCCCCAGGTACATGGGACAAAGAGCTGCGTGTTCTCTTGAAGAGCCCTGGCCATAGCTCACACCTGCCATGATCAGGTTGTGGATGTTTTCATCTCTATTTTTTGCAGCCTTCTTGCTGAACTCTAGGTCTAAAGGCTCGAAGACGAACTGGGAGTACTTGGGCACGTTGGATCTGTACTTCAGGCGGGCACCTGCTGGCATGATATGGTCGGTGGTGACGTAGTCCTTCACTTTGATTGTGACTGTGCCTTTGATATCCTGGGGTAGGGGTGTGTTGAGGGGCGGGGCACCAATGTTTGGGCCTCGATAGATGGCGACCTTTTTGCGCTCTTCCAGGGGCCGAGGTGCAATTATCATGCTGTCGTCGATCGCAAAGTGCACAGGCATTTTGATCTTGGGGTACTTCATGTCCAAGTTTCTCGGGTCCATGAACTCGCCTTTGAGGGCGGCCGCTGCGGCCACCACGGGGCTTGCGAGATATATGTTAGCGCTGGCGGTGCCGGATCGTCCTTTGAAGTTTCGGTTGCTGGTGCGGACTGAGACCGCATCGGTTTTTGGGGACATGCTGTTTCCGATACAAAAGCCGCATGCCGACTCGAGCATTCTGGCACCGAAGGCGAGCATGTTGTTGAGGGCACCGTTCTCCCCGATCATCTGGAGGACCTGTCTCGATCCCGGAGCTATTCCCAGTGAGGTGTCTCTTGGGAGGCGTTGCCCTTTCAGCATTCTTGCCACTGTCATCAGGTCCACATAAGAAGAGTTGGTGCAAGATCCGATCATCACCTGGTCTACGGCCATGCCCTCAAGCTCGCTAACTGGGACTATGTTGCCTGGGCTGTGGGGTGTTGCCACCAGAGGTTCCAGATCTGAGAGGTCTATGTAGATGACCTTGTCGTAATCGGCATCTTCGTCGGCTGTGAGTGGCGTCCACTGATCGCCTCTTCCCTGAGCTTCCAAGAATCTGCGGGTCTGCTCGTCGCTTGGGAATAGTGATGTGGTAACACCTGTCTCAGCACCCATGTTGGTTATGGTGGACCTTTCTGGGACTGTGAGTTCTGCTGCGCCTTCGCCACCATATTCGCAGACGTACCCCACGTTTCCTTTTGTGGTCAGGATCTTCAATACCTTCAGTATCACGTCTTTGGCTGTGACCCAGGGCGAAAGGTGGCCTTCGAGGTTGACTTTGATCGTTCGTGGGCAGGTAAGGTAGTAGGCACCGCCGCCCATGGCCACCGCAACGTCTAGCCCGCCTGCGCCGATTGCGATCATGCCGAGGCCTCCGCAAGTCGGGGTGTGACTGTCTGATCCAAGGAGGGTCTTTCCAGGTCTCCCGAACCTTTCCAGGTGCACTTGGTGGCAGATGCCGTTTCCCGGTCTTGAAAAGTGGATTCCGAACATCTCTGCGATGGACTGCAGGTAGCCGTGATCGTCAGCGTTTTCGAATCCGACTTGGATGGTGTTGTGGTCTACGTAGGAAACTGAAAGTTCGGTGGCGATCTTTGACAGGCGCATGGATTCGAACTGGAGATAGGCCATGGTTCCTGTGGCATCTTGTGTAAGCGTTTGATCGATCTGTATTCCTATCTCGGCCCCGGGTTTGTAGGATCCGTCGACTAGATGTTCCCTCAGAATCTTTTCAGTTAGGGTAAAACTCATTAAAAGCCTCCAACAAATTCTCTGAATTCTGCTTTTCCCACGTTGAACACAATCCCGTGGGTGCATTTCTATTAATAGTCAACGAAAGCGTTTTTGCATCAACACTTGGTGTGATGTCCATCATCCGCATTAACGGTTAGCCTTAACTCGGTGGAGATTGGGGGATTAATGTGGCAATTCTGTAGGTATTGTGGGCTCATGTTGTCGGTAATCGTGTGTTAACCGCGTCAGCAGCCATCCTCTACATTAAGGTGGTGCGTAGTGGGGTAAATTGGAATGCTTGGTAATCTGAAGCCACCGCAAGATGCTGGTTTCTGTGTACAGCAGGTGACCTGTGCTAGCCATCCCTTCTAAATCGAGCCGGGTTAAGGTGGTTAAATATCGGCTCGGTGTTGTGGGTGCCTGCCCGTTTGGCGGGCTGGTGCGAATAAAATGTCATCTGCTAGCTGGTATCGCATCCGGATCTTTTTAGGTGAAGGAAACTCGCTTCGCCGGAGGGTGGGTCCGGAAGGCTTAAATACGATCCCTTTGTTTGGGGACGAGCTGTCTGGTGCGGTCTCTGTGTCCGATTCTCACTGAGAATTGGTTTCGCGGAGAGATCCCGACCCGGAAAGCTTAAATACGATCCCTT
>Ga0272443_10000720_pt1 | contig 56671 bp, 45 predicted proteins | sample SSMAcet12_FD_193581 | JGI IMG/M metagenome (GOLD analysis project Ga0272443, IMG submission 193581) | Marine sediment archaeal communities from Little Sippewissett salt marsh, Falmouth, MA, United States - SSM-Acet-12 | ecosystem: Environmental > Aquatic > Marine > Wetlands > Sediment ... | reverse complement strand
CACGGTCGAAACGGGTCGCGAGGACGTTTTCACCTTCAGCTTCAAGCGTGGCGGCGATGACGCGTTTGTCGAGGACAACATCACCGTTAATGAGCAGAAGGTCTTCATCGTCGGCGAGGGCGTGTTCACGGGTGAGCCAGACGGAATAGGCTGTATTGGTAGTGGCGTAGTCGGGGTTCTCGACCCAGGTGGCCTCAATTCCGGGGAATTCTTCAGCCACAAAAGTCTTCAACATTTCCTGATGATACCCGCAAGTGAATATGACGCGCTCAATTCCGTTCGAGGTCAGAGCGTTCAGCATCCAGCTCAGTATCGGCCGATTCCCCACGGTCAGCAGCGTTTTGTGCGTCTCCGCTGTGATTTTCCCCATCCGTACCGACTGGCCTGCGACCAGAATCAGAGCTTTCATGGCGATAGGACTCCAGCTTTTTCTCAAGCGATTTGACTACGCTGCGGTGGCCTAAACGTGCAGCAACGACCCACAGGTTGCCCGCGATCAGCGTGAACCAGAGATACCCTTCCGGATTGCCAGCGAGTAAAAACGCAGCCAGAAGTGTTACATGAGTACCCTTGCCCGTGAATGTCCAAAGAATCAGAAGCATACGCAAGGAACCGGTCTTCCGTATCTCTACTGGCAGTTCCAGCGGGAGCCGAACATTAAGCCGGACGGAGCGTTCCTGGCTAAGGTAGAAACGGTAGAGGTAGTAGAAGGGGATATAGAAGAGGTTGCGTTTCTTGCTTTTTTTCTTCTTCGCGCCACGATGAACCATCTTCGCGCCATGTTCCGTGTGCTCGATAGCACGCAGGTAGGACTGACGCGTGTGGTTCAGGTGCATTCCCTGCCAGGTTGTACTGACAATTCCGCCAAAGAAGATCAGGGACCACCAGAGCAGGTCACTATAGCCCGCGGGTTTCCAGCCTATCCCCAAGCCAATAAAGGTGAAAAGGCCGACAACGTAGTCCGCCACGCCGTCGTATATCCTGCCGTAACGGGAAAATGTCCCCGTCATGCGGGCGAGTTGGCCATCACTGCAGTCGAGTACGTTGGACAATGCGTAGAGCCATGCACCCCACAAAAGCCATGTGTAGGTGCCCAAACCCATAAAAACAGCGCCTACTACCCCGACGAATGCCGATAGGAAAGTGACCATGTTGGGGGTGATGGGGGTCCACTGCAAAGGAAATGCAATGAAGAATCCAAGTGGTCGGTAGATCAGCAGATCCACCCACTCTTCCACGACAAGTGGTTTCAGTCCCTTGCGGTACTCGTCAAAAAGTCTGTCAGCCATTCTTACGCTTCCCGAAGTGCAACTGTCGTGTTGAGACTGCAAAAATCTAGCAAATAACGGATCGCGGCAAGTTAGTGGATGGGACCATGACAGGCAACAACTCTCAATAGACCCGGATGCTCGCGATCACTATTTTGGATTCATCAGTAATGAAGATAGAGGAGCATATGTCCGTTATCAAAGCGGATTGACGCTTCCTCTTCCACGATAACGTTTGAACAAGCGAACATGACCCCGGGTTCCAGCGTCACCTCCTCGAGTGGCCACTTGAATCCCGTGAGAGTCACATTTTCGCACTTTGTCAGCGGCATCAACGAGCAGGTGCGCCCGTTGCATCATTCAAGGATGCGATCTTGTCCAGCAGTGAGCACCCACGTTTCCGCTATACTGTCAATCAGACGAATGGACAACCGTCCCGATTCCTTTGCAACAGCAGAAAGAACGGCGAGCTCGTGGTCAAGCCTGGTGCCACGGTATCCAATCAGATCCGCTCGCTCGACGCTTTGCTCGATCAGGAATTGAATCGCTTTCTCAGCGTCCGTTGTGTCTTGATTGGCAAGGTGTATGACTTCCAGACCCTTGGATTTGGCAATCCTGAGGCTTTGGGAAGTGATGCTATCGAAATCTCCGATAAGTATTTCGGGCAAAAGGGCGTTTGAACGCAGACGGTCGAATGCCCCATCTACGGCGATGTGCATGTCATACTGATCCCACTCAATTCGCCGTAACGCCGACTCGGCATAACCGTCCAGAACCACCAGTGCCACTTTTCCCGTAGTACCCTGCACGGCATCTTCTCCCTTATCCGAAAACGAGTTTGCAAACGAGGAACGCAGCGGTCAGACCAGCGACGTCAGCCGTCAAACAGGCCGCCAGCGTATGCCGGCCCCTGCGGACACCGATACTTCCAAGATAAACCGTGAGAACATAAAAAGTTGTCTCTGTTGATCCCATCATTACCGAGGCGAGACGGCCGATGAAGGATTCCGCGCCATGAGTTGTGAGGAGTTCGGAAAGCACTCCCAGCGCACCCGAACCGGAGAGCGGCCTGATCAGCGCCATCGGGAGGGCTTCCGGCGGAAAACCTATCGCGCCTAAAAGAGGACTTAGCGCGCTGACAAAAAGGTCGATGGCACCGGAGGCTCTGAGCATTCCGATCGCTACGAGGATTGCCACGAGGAAGGGGATAATCCTCACGCCTACCTGAAATCCCTCTTTTGCACCCTCTACGAAGGCCTCATATACTTTCACCTTCTTGAACATTCCATAGCTGACAATTCCCAGAATGATCAACGGGATAGCCCACGCGCCGAGTTCCGCGAAAAGGGTCTGAATCGATTCACTCATCGTCAGTGCCCCCGGCTTCTGTTGATTTAACTTCAACACTCGCAGCAACACCCTGTGGCTTTGAGAATCGCTGATAGAACTTAGCCGCGAGTATGCCGACGATGGTTGAGACGGCCGTTGCCAGTATTGCCGGTCCGATAATCTCAGCGGGTGCCGTTGAACCGGAGGCCACCCGAAGGGCGATCACCGTTGCGGGGACGATGGTTACAGACGAGGTGTTGATCGCTAGGAAAGTCGCCATGGGATTTGATGCGCTATCCTTCTCGGTGTTCAATTCCTGAAGGTCTTTCATCGCTTTCAGTCCCAATGCCGTGGCGGAATTGCCCAGACCCAGCATGTTGGCGGCGATGTTCATGACCATGCTGCCCATCGCTGGATGATCGGGTGGGACTTCCGGGAAAATCTTTATGAGGATCGGGCGGAGAAGTTTTGCAAGGCTCCTGACCAGTCCGGATTCTTCCGCAATCTTCATCAACCCCAGCCAGAGGGCCATCACGCCAATCAGTCCAATTGCCAGTTCCACCGCCACTTTTGCGCTGTCCATGGCGGCATCGGTTACGCCCTGCATGGTGCCGGTCAGCGCTCCGATGAGTACTGCGAGTGCGATCAGGATGAACCAGACAACATTCATCTCTACTCCTTTCCCGGGGAAGCTCTGTTTTTCTGATCAGGATAGCTTCAAAAGCTAACTTGTGAATGTAAGGAGTCCCATCAACGGATTCGCCTCCCTTGCCGGATCGAGCCCATGTTCGCGCTCCTTTGCTTATCAGGCGAGAGGCGGAGGCTTTTTCGAGTGTTTGGTAGAGGGACTATTACTCCCATACGTTTATATCATACAGGTAATTAAGAAACTTCTTGACAGGTAAAGATACCATGTCCCTGACCGCGGATGAGTCCTGGTTCATTTCGACCGTATCGGATCGGTTGAATCCTGTGTGGCGGGATCGAATTCTCGTCATTCTGGAGGAGATCGCCGGTCTGGACAGTCTCGCCTGGTCTGTGGTCCTCGATGAGGAGGAGGGGACGCCGATAAGCAGGGTGATCCAGCAGGGAGGACCCTCGGATTCCACAGGAGTCGAGGCATACTATACGGCTTATCCCGCTCTGGCGAGGTCGCTCAGGCATGCCTGGCGCGCCTGCGGTGAACCCATGCCCACTCATATGATCGAGGATGTCGGGGACGAGCTGGTTTTTACCGGTTTTGTGGCGAATTTCATGATTGTAGCCGCTTTTAAGCGCACTGTTCCGCGAGGCGCGGTGGTGATGAGGTTGGCCAAGCGTATCCGTCACCTGCGCGGGCTCGAAAAGAGCAGGGAACGCAGCGCACTTTATGTATAGGGGGGGATGTGGCCTTTCCATCCGGACACGGTTTCGAAGAGATCAGGCGCAAAGCAGGCGGACTTTTGCATGCCAAGGGTCCGCAGGATTTGCTCGTTGCCACTGTGACCGGTTTGCCGATTCTCTTTCGTTCCCGTGATCGCGAGGAACCGGATTTGGACGAACTTGCGGCCTGGGCGGCGGAGCTGGCCAATCTCACCTTTGCAACTGCATCGCACCTTAATAGTGGAGAGTTGCAGCGGGTCGAGCTGAGGTTTGAGAAGAAGTCCTACCTGCTCATGCGCGATGATCCCTTCGTCCTGCTGATACGTTTTCCAGAAACAGCGGGAAAACCGCTGGGGGCGGGCAGGCTGGACGATCTGGCGGAACTGTTGCAGCAGCTTCATGAAGAATTGAATTAGGGGTACACTGAAGATGCATGGTTGGGATCTACAGGAGGTGTCACGATTTGCCGGGGTTAAAAGCGCGGCGCTGGTGAGTGCGGAAGGACTGATTCTCTCGCGTTCGGGCAGAGTCCCTGCGGTCCTCTATGCACATCTCGCCCATGCGTTCAGTTCTGATGATGGTAGTGTCGATGGGGATCGTACCGCAGAGCAGATAGAGCTTCACTGGGAGAATGGAATCCTTTTATTACTGCCCACAGCGAGCGGATTGTTTATCCTCGAGGTGGAGAATGGGGCGAACATCGGTTTGCTAAGGAAAATGGTTTTGCCGATCAGCTCACGCTTGAACGATACACAGTGGTTTGTTGAGAACGGGAGAAGGGCGAAGGAGTGAATAGCGGGGAGCATAAGACTATCCAGATCGTGATTGCCGGTGCTCCGGGCAGCGGTAAGCTGACATCTCTGCGCAGTCTGATCAGGCGGGCTCCTGCATCGAGCCGGGGCAAGCTGCTTCCAGTGAAATCCAACGAGGATGTTCTGCTGACTATCGATCTCAGCACCGGACTGGTTGATCGTGAAGGGGAAAAGGTTTATCTGAAGCTTTGGACGGTGAACGGAGAAGTGAACTCCAGAGGGACCTGGCAGACACTGTTGAAACGCGCCGATGGTGTTTTTTTCCTGGTTGACTTCCGCACCGAAAAATTCAACGCGGCGCTGGAAATGTTGTCGGAAGTGCAGGGAATGCTCGACGCTCTGGGACGCGACAGGGCTGCATTTCCGTGGGTATTTGGTGTGATCGGATATGCAAACGAAAGTGGTGCTGTGAGGACGGCTAAAATGAAACGGTTGAATCCGGAGGCGCTTCCTGCCTTCGATACAGTTGCCACGACGGGCAAAGGTCTCTTCCGGGGCCTCAAGGTGCTACTGGACAGGATTGTTGCCAGGCAAAACGAACTTTCCGGAGTAAAAGATCCCCTTGACGGGGTTGTGCCTGATTTCGAAGATGAGACGGATCATGACGAACTCCTTACGGGGTACAGCGATCCTTCAAAACCGGTTCAGGAAGAGGTCGTGAAGGATGAACATCCGACTCCGGAACCCGTCATTGAAAACGTGGAAAAGCTTGCAGCGGAGAGGATTTTCGATGCTGCACTTGAATTACAGGGTGAGCCTCAAACGGAAGATCCAGAGGGAGAGTTCGACAAGCTTCCGGGATTCGCCGAAGTCGAGCTGACAAAAGAGAGGGTTGACAGGGTAGAGGTTACTACGGACGAACCGGAGGCGACTGATCCGGAAACGGGAGAAAGTTCCGAACCCGAACCTCAACACTTGGCCGTGCCAAAGTTCGAATCTGAAGTGGTCGATTCTACCACTGGGCCAGAGGAGCAGGAACCAGCTGCCGAGCCTCAGGAAACGGAGAAAGAGGTTCGAACTGAGGGTGGTGAAAAGAGCGAGAGGTCATGGTCTCGTCCGGAGTTCGCGCTTTCTCCTCTTAACCGGTCCCGGCACAGCCTGGGTGGGTCCGCTACTGATACTCCCCGGCAATGGGAGCAGCCTGCGGTGATGTTGAAGGGGGTAGCCCCTGCAAAGGCAGCAGAAAAACCGGTTGGTTCAGAAGAAAAGAAGAAAGCGGAGGAGCTGAATCTGGCACCTGAAGTGGTTTCTGAAGATCCGAGGAAAACGCCTTCAGAGAAGGAAGAAAACCTTACTACTTTCCGATTCCCTGATGTACATGGTCCTTCGGAAAGGGTAAAGAATCCTGATTCAGATAAGCCGTCCGACAGTAATTCAGGTGAGCGCGGCGATATGTGGCGACGGCTGGCAAGAAACATTCGAGACAAAAAAGACTGAGGCGGAAGATGCTAGACCTGCAAGATATCCAGCGGGATTTGGATCGTCTGAAAAAGACCCGGGATGTGCTTGATCGCCTCATCGAACTTTCCGGTGTTGCGGGAGCCCTGCTGATCGAATCCTCAGGCGAGCCTGTCGTGGAATCTGGTGCGTTCGAAGGAGAAATTGGTGGATTTGCCACACGCATCGCCAATCTCTGGTCGGCTGGACAACCGGTTGGACGGTCACTCGGCGAAGCGTCATGCGAAGAGGTTGTTGTGATAGGGTCGGCTCACCACCTCATCGTGTTCAGAGCCGGATTGCATCACCTGCTGGCGATTGCGTGGTCAGATGAATCAAATTTAGGCTTGGCAAGACTTTATGGCGTTCCCGCCGCTGATCGTCTGGGAGTGCTTCTCGCTGAGGGGTAATCGGTTAATCGGCTTTTCGTTGAGCAATTTAAAGAGCCCACCGTACGGACTAACTTCGCAACAGAGCAGGTAGGAATAGCGTGTTTAGAATTTTACCATCAAGAGAGCTCTCCGGGAAAGTGTGGCATCTGGCTGCCCCAGTCGTTGTCGGCATGATCTCGCAGACGCTGATCAATCTAGTGGATACTGCGATGGTTGGTCGTCTGGGAGCATCTGCTCTTGCAGCAACGGGATTGGGTGGAATCCTCTCCTGGATGATTCTCGGTACTGTGGGTGCGCTACATGTTGGGACGCAAGCAGTCGCTTCTCGACGTTACGGTGAACGGAACTTCGTCGATGCGGGACGAGCACTCGACAATTCCATCGCGATTGCCTTTGTAATTGGATTGTTGGGATCCTCGATTCTCTCGCCCACCATGCGGCAAATCATCGTCTTCTTCACTAAAGACCCTGAGGTTGTTCGCCAGGGAGCCGGCTACATCGGCTGGCGCGTGATGGGGGCGCTCCCCTTCATGGTGATCATGGCGCACCGCGGCTTCTTCAACGGCATCGGTGAAACCCACCTGCACATGAGAGTGGGGATCACGATGAACATTCTCAACATCTTCATGAACTGGATCTTCATTTTCGGCAATCTGGGTGCTCCCGCGATGGGTGCGGCGGGGGCTGCTTTCGGCAGCACCATTTCCGTTCTGATCGGTATGCTCATCTTCATCATGATCGGCTACTTCCATCCGCGCAGAAGGGCATACGGGTATTACAGAATCGCCAATGTGAGCAGGGAAGGTCTCTGGCGTGTACTCAGGCTGGCAGGACCTTCTGGCATTCGTTCGTTTCTCATCATGCTCGGCTTCTCGATCTTCTCCGGAATCGTTGCGAGGCTCGGTACTGTTCAGATGGCCGCCACGAACGTCGTGCTGAACATTATGTCGATGGCGTATCTGCCTGGTTATGGCATGGGCACAGCCGCTGCGACGCTTATTGGTCAGAAACTTGGAGAGGGTGATCCTGAGGGTGCAGAAGCCTTTGGCTGGGAGGCCAATCGTCTGGGGGTGATCATGATGGGGGTGATGGGAATCCTGTTCATCTTCCTCCCGGGTGTATTGCTCAGGTTTTTCACTCTCGATTCCGAAGTGATTCGGGTGGGTACAATTCCGCTTCGCATGATGGGTTTTGTCCAGATATTCGATGCTGCGGGCATGGTTCTCAGCGGGGCGCTCGAAGGAGCGGGAATGAACCGTTGGGTGCTCGTTGTGGAGCTGAGCGTAAACTGGTTTCTCTTTCTCCCGCTGACCTACCTGCTCGCCTATGTGCTGGATTTAGGGCTGATCGGCGCGTGGACAGCTTTCGGAGTTTACCTGATCACATTCGGTGTTCTTGTGATTTACAAATATTCCCTCGGAACCTGGAAAAAAGTGAGTGTATAATCACTCGGTTTGCTTTTTATAAAACAGGTTTTGATATTTATGCCACTTATTGAGGCATCTTTCACAAACAGTGTGTTATGAAAAATATTGTAAGTTCACACTGTTTTTACCTCCCCTAACTCACCTTGAAGCTGTCGATAGCCACCCGTGGGTGCTTGGTATCCCGATAATGAAAGCTGGTCTATCATTGCTAATGGTGGCGAGTTACGAACAAATTTGAGTAATTTGAACCCGTTTGATGGATTCAGAAAAGCGAGAGGAGCAGCAATCTAATCCCCGTGAAATCTGTAACGAGACACCGCTTGCGCTTCACTCTTGGGTGAGGCTATGTTTGCGTCAGAACTGGGGATTGGTGTATTTCCTATTTGCTTGGAAATTCAAACGGGATAATGCTTTCCCCGGTTATTCCGCTAAGTAAAGTTCTTGCAGAATTCGTGATTGGCGAACGGATTTTGTGAAAAATACCACAGACTGTCCGGGCTCAGGGGAGCGTTAGACGGTTTTTTCCTGCCTTCGTTTCCTCCATGGTTCTGGACCGCCGCACGGGGGGTACATATGCCACAAACCAAAGCGATCCTGCTGGACTTCACTCGCTGTATCGGGTGTGAGGCATGCGAGGAAGCTTGTGCCCAGCAAAACCATCTGCCGGAGGATCCGGCGGAGGATCAGCTAAGCTGGAAAAACTTCACAGTCGTTCTCGAGACACAGGGGCAGTACTACCGCAAGATGTGTATGCACTGTGTGACACCGACTTGCGTGTCAGTCTGTCCGGTTGGTGCTCTCGAAAAGAGCGAGCTGGGTCCGGTTGTCTACGATCCACACAAATGCCTCGGTTGCCGTTATTGCATGATGGCTTGTCCGTTCCAGGTTCCGACCTATGAATGGCACAATCCGATTCCTGTTATCCGGAAATGCATCATGTGCAACGAGTTGGTCGAGAACGGCCAGGAGACTGCCTGTAGTTGGGTTTGCCCCACAGGTGCTACGCGGTTTGGGGATCGCGACAAGCTTCTGGGAATCGCCAAGCGGCGTCTCGCTGCATTCCCGGATCGCTATGTGCAGCACATTTATGGCGAACACACTGTTGGTGGAACAAGCGTTCTGATGATCTCCGGCGTTCCTTTCGAAGACCTCGGATTCAGAATGGACCTCTCCACGGAGCCGCTTTCCGAATTGACATGGACGGTGATGAGCAAGATCCCGAACATCGTCATCACAGGTGGTATCCTCCTCGGTGGCCTGACCTGGATCATTCAGCGTAGGATGGACATCGAGCGCGAAAATATTTACGACAGTGAGGATAAGCAGTTGCCTGGTGGAAAACACGACGGGGAAGGGGGTGGCGCATGAGCACGATGGTTGCGCGATTCCAGGATTGGTTTGGCACGCTTTCAGTGCGCCGCAGAGTCGCATGGGTTGTTGTCATGCTGATCATTCTCCAGGGATTCTATCTCACTGGCCGCCGGTTCCTAATTGGACTTGGTGATGTGACCAACCTATCCAACCATTTCCCCTGGGGATTCTGGATTGGATTTGATGTTATGGGTGGTGTGGCGTTAGCATCGGGTGGTTTTACACTCTGCTGTCTCGTATACGTCTTCGGCTATCACCGCTACCATTCAATTGTCCGGCCGACCGTTCTTACAGCTTTCCTCGGCTATCTTCTCGTGGCGATTGGACTTCTCTATGACTTGGGTAAGTACTTCAACATCTGGCACGCGGTTATTTACTGGAATCCGCATTCCGTGATGTTCGAAGTAGCCTGGTGCGTCATGCTCTACCTGGCAGTACTCTTCCTCGAGTTCCTACCGGTCGTCTTTGAAAAATTCAAGATGAGCAAGGCGCTTCGTGTCATGCAGAAGGTGACAATTCCCATCGTTCTTGCAGGTGTAATCCTCTCAACACTTCACCAATCTTCCCTCGGATCGCTTTTCCTGATCGCTCCGGAGAAGTTGCATCCCTTGTGGTACACGCCGATTCTACCGCTTCTCTTCTTCATGTCGGCGGTAGCGGTTGGACCTGCGATGGTGATTGTGGAATCCTGCTTCAGTTCTCGTCTCTTCCGTCGTGGTCTTGAGCTTCCCATCCTCGCGGATCTCGCGCGTTTCCTGCAGGTGGCGTTGCTTCTATACGTCGGTGTCAGAATTCAGGACATCTTTGTGCGCGGAATACAGCCAGAGCTCTTCACCCTTCAGTTCGAAACAATCAACTTCTGGCTGGAAAACCTGTTGTTCATCATCCCCATCGGGATTCTGGCGGTTCGACGTTTTCGTCAGGACAGTCGGTGGTTGGCCACCGCATCCGGCATGGTTGTGGCCGGGGTGGTTTACAACCGTTTGAACGTGAGCTGGACAGGAATGCTTCGGGCTTCGGGCACAACCTACTCACCTGCGATTACTGAGATTCTGATTTCATTATTCCTCGTGACGATGGCTGGTGTCGCATTCTACTTCATCGGTAAGCATTTTCCGGTATTCCCGGATATTGATGAAGGAGAAGTACCGCAGCGTGGATGCCTGAATCCGGAACCGATGGACAACGAGAACCAGGCGTGAGTGACAACTAAGGATTCTACCCGGAGACCAACACTGGTTCCGGTTTGCGAAGGAGAGAAGGATGACATCCTTGACAAAGAAGATCATTATCGCGATGGCGGCGGTCCTGATTCTGGCTGGTACCGCATGGGTGCAGGATAAGGCAACCGATGACGACCCGTTCGTCTATGACTGGGAAAACCGTCAAGCGCCCGTTCCGCGCAAGCATGTTTTCCAGACGCAGTATCTCGGTGGAACGCAGATCGTTTTCGACCACCAGCTTCATACGAACGATCTGGGTCTTGAATGTATCGAGTGCCACCATGTCGAAGGTTGCGAGCACTGCCACCGTGATGAGGTCCGCACGATTGATGTTCAGGAGGCGAAAGTCGCCTTGCACACCAACTGCTTCGTCTGCCACGCAGACATGGCCTGCATCGATTGCCACAAGCAGTAGTCACAAGTACGATTTCTTCGAGAATTCAGGCGCAATCCAATGGGTTGCGCCTCTTTTTTGCATAGACTACGCTGTAGCAATAATTGACTGCCCGGTCTTGTTTGAGGCCGGGTTTTTCTTTGTCCCTGTGGGCAAGTGGGTTGTAGGTAGGGTTGCAGGGGGTGAATAGGAAAAGGTGCGAGAGAAAGATTAGTCCTTTGTAAAGAGTTGATATTATGTGTGATAACTACTTCCGAAAGGTAAGGGAGTCCACATTCACTGTTTGTTATGAAGCTATTGCAACAGTTGGTAGACATGTCTACCTTTTTCGCACTGCGTGGTGATTAGGCTCGCTTACGCAGTCTTTTGATACAGTCCACTTAGACGATAATGAGGATAGTATGCTGACCAAACCTGTTGCGGAAAACAAGATTCGGATTATTGTTCCCGTTTTATTCACCCTGCTTGCCTTGTTGGCTTTGGGGAATCCCGCCTATTCATATTCGACAGCCGTCGTCACTGGTGTAATTACTGATGTCGAGACAGGTGACCCAATCGCTGGTGCGAATGTGAGGATCGAGGGTACATCGATTGGCACCGCCACGGACCTGAACGGTCATTTTCATTTGAGTCAGGTTCCCAAAAACGAATTCAGGCTTCTCGTCAGTTTCGTTGGCTACGAAAGCAAGGCTGTGGATGTGGAACTTGGTGACACACTTGCCTGTGAAGTCGAAGTAATGTTGGAAGATTCTCCTTTTGAAATGAAAACTGTCGTTGTAACGGGAACGCGCTCTGCACGATATCTCGAAGATGCTCCAGTTCGAACAGAAGTGATTTCGTCGCGTGATCTGAAGATGCGTTCCGCGGCGAACCTGTACGAGGCGCTGGAATTCACCGCGGGGGTTCGAGTCGAATCGCAGTGCCAGGCATGCAATTTCACCATGGTGCGGATGAACGGACTAGGTGCGGATCATACGCAGATTATGATGGATGGGCAGCCGGTGTATTCGGGATTGGCTTCTGTCTACGGTTTGCAGCAGTTCTCAACCGCTGAGATTGACCGTATCGAAATTGTTAAGGGAGCGGGTAGCGCGTTGTACGGTCCTAACGCCATTGCCGGCGTTGTGAACATCATTACCGAGCGGCCTACAAAGCAGCACCTGGAGGCTGGTGTGGAGGTCGGTGAGCACGGCACAAACCAATTTGACGCCTCTGCCGAATTTGTGAAGGACAATTCCGCCTACAGCATCTTCACGCAGATCAACTCCGAGGAGGCCATCGACATCACAGGTGATGGTTATTCCCGTTATGAGGTGTACGAAGCGGACGGTATCACAGATCGTGTAGAATCGGGTGCACGCAACGTTGGTGCGAACGCCTTCTTCAGCAATATGCTGATGCCTGAGGATGAGATCTCCATTCGTTTCCGCTTCATGGACGAGAAACGGATGGGCGGCGAGACTGCGAACGATGCTTATATGAATCCCTATACGGTTGGCACCGAGCACATTACCACCGACCGCTTGACGGGAACGCTCGGTTATCTTGCACAGCTAAGCGATGTCAACAGCGTTGACGTAACTTTCAGTGTAGTGAGCCACAGCCGAAACGCCACCAACGACACGTATCTGGGCGATTATATGGACACCCATGACGGCGAAACGCCCGATATTTCAGATCTTCGTCCGTACATGGCGGAAGAGCAGATGTTTGTTGTTGGCGGCAAGTACAATCACGTGCTCGGAAAGCATTATCTCACCCTCGGTCTTCAGTATTCCTACGATGAGCTCGACGAAACCGGGCGGTATGTGATCGTGGAAGAGGATGACGAGATGTATGGTTTTGACTATACGTCCAGCTCCAACAAACACGCACACGATTTTGGCGCATACGTTCAGGATGAATGGCATTTGTCTCACCAGTGGGAGATCGTTTACGGAGTACGAGGCGACATCCATAATTCGGAAGATATCTTTTCCGCCGAGGAGCAGGCGTTCTCCCAGGTGTATGAGACGACAACCTACGATGAGACCAGCTTCAGCCCACGCATGGCGCTCAAGTGGGCACCCAGTTCCGACTGGACTTACCGTACCAGTTATGGTACCGGTTTTCGTGTGCCGTACGGTTTTTCCGAAGATCTTCACCTCTGCTCGGGATCGCCCCGAGTCTGGAAAGGACCGTCGCTGGTTCCCGAGAAATCCCAGAGTGTAAATTTCAGCGTTGACTATGCCAGGTCGGATATTACGGTGGGTGTAAACGTTTACACGACGCAACTCTATGGCGCTATCGGTATTGTGAACGCCAACGATGAGGTGCGCGCCAAAGGGTATCACTACGAGTATGAGAACATTGATGAAGCCATGGTTTATGGCGTTGATGTGAGTGCAAGTTGGCAGATCATACGGCGTTTACGGGTTGGCGGTGATCTCTCCTGGTTCCATGGTGAATATGACAACATCCGCGATGACTGGGCGGCAACTGATTACGAAGAGGATAGCAAGTACATCAGCCGTTTCCCCAGCCTGAGTGGTGGTGTGCGTGTTGATTGGATCCCCGGAAATTGGGAAGCGACCTTTAACGTTCGTTATACAGGCAATATGTATATCGACTACGCGGAAGAGGATGATCTCCAGAATGCCGGAAGCATGGTGTTCGAGACCGATCCCTTCGTCCTGTTCAACGCCCAGGTTTCCTACAAGTTTGATGGTCAGTATCGTGTCTATCTCGGTGCGAGAAACATTGGGGACTATGTCCAACCGGTCAAACATGTGGATGATGCCGCGTTCTATTATGCGCCGGTTTACGGACGGTTGATTTACACGGGAATCCGTGTGGAGTTGTAACTCTCCGAAAGACCAGTAGCGGGATTGTGGGGGCGATTACCATCAACATCCTCCAACCTCCTCCGTTGAGGTGTCTGTGATCCTGGGAGCAATGACCTGCCCAATCGCCCCATCCTTGTTGATACAAAAGCCCGGCCTCTTCTGAGACCGGGCTTATTCGTTTTGCAGGATTATGTCAGCCGAAAATCAGTTTATACAGGCGGCGGTAGGGAGTTCGTTCGGGAAGGAGGGTGCGAACACTGCCACCGTGACGAGGTTCGCACGATCGATGTTCAGGAGGCGAAAGTTGCCCTGCACACCAACTGCTTCGTCTGCCACGCGGACATGGCGTGTATTGACTGCCACAAGCAGTAGTCAAGTACCTGTAATAGATATAAAACGGGCGTATTCCGCGAGGGGTACGCCCGTTCTCTGGGTCTCTGTAGCAATCAGTATTTTGTGATTAGGGAGACTTTTTTTCTCTGCGGCTTTGCACTATTTAATAACGAATTAAAATCCAAAAGACGCTGAAGTAAGACACGGGTCTCTTCTGATAAGAGACTGCGTACTTTGTGTGGGGGGAAAATGAAGCGATTCCTTTTAGGGATGGTTTCCATCCTGATGTTCTCTGCCAGCCTTTTCGCAGCTGATGAGCTCCTTCTCCAAACCCGGTTATACGAAGGCCGTCTTGGAATCTCCACAGACATCTCTTTGAACGAAACAGGTAGTCAGCTTTACTACTGTGACATCTACGGATTGCACGTTTATGACCTCAGCAATCCCGCAGAGCCAGTGCGCACGGATGTACTCCGGTATGATAAACCCGCTCGATTTGTCGAGAGAGGGGGCGGCTTGATTTATCTCGCCATGGACAGCTCTGTCGTCATCTTCAACCAGACGACTCTATCCATTCAATCAACGGTGGACTTTCCGGCTCAGATTACAACCCTGGCGGCATCCGGGAGAAAGTGCATGGTGGGGTGGGAGGTGGAGGGTGAGGTCTATCCGCTCTACATCCAATCGCCTTTGGCCTGCCTTGATGCTGAGAATGCAACCTCACCCGTGGTTTCCGCCTTCGGGGATACCGTTCAAACCAGAATTTTGGACGCAGCATTGTTCGGTGATACTCTGTCATTCATTTATGGGACGGGCCAGGAGGATTATGCTCAGTATCAGGAGTATTGCATCAACAATATTACTGATCCGGAGTTCCTCAAAGGTATGGCCAATTCTGAGGCGTGGCAAAATTTGGAGCGCACGGAAGGGCGGCTGGCGATCAGTACGCTGGGTTCAGGTATTCATTATTATGACACCTTTCCCGATTCCTGGAATTGGTACAATCACAGGCCGAATCCCAGCGCCGTTTGGTCACAGCAGGTACGAGTGTGCGGAACGAAGAGCTACGAGTTCAATGCCGGAACGCTCTATTCCGTGGACATATCCGACCTTAATTCGATGAGCAACATCGATTCCACGAACACGTGGCCCGATTTTCATACGCCGACGATGTGGTACGATGTTGATCCCTCAGGCAGCATACTGGTGATGCCCTTCGCAGAAGGCGGTTTCAGCATTTACAGCCTCGTTGCGGGCACACTCACTCTCCAGACATCCATTCTTCCCGAGGGATTTGCTTATGACGTTCACATCGACCAGTCGGGCGATCTACTCTTTATTGCCAATGGTTTCGGTGGCCTGGATATCGTGAACATTGCCGATACAGAAACCCCGGTGACTCTCGGAACATGGGCGGATGGCACGAGGATCCTGACAGCGTGGGGAGAGGGCACTCTCGCGCTTGCCGCTGGAGCGGACAGCGTTCTTCACGTCATCGACGTCACCGACCCGGAATCTCCCGTCCAGCTTAGCTCGTTGAAACTCGCTGGATGTCCGAGTGATATCGACGCTGAGGGGACGGTCGCGATTATTGCTATGGGAACAGCAGTTGGGATCGCCGAATACGATTTATCCGATCCGGAAAGTCCAACGCTGCTGGATGCCGAAAATGCGGAAGCAACGAGTGTGTTTCTCGATCTTCCCTACCTCTTCGCCGTGGGTCCACAGATAGCATTCGTGTTTTCCATGGCCGATCCCTCCGATATGTACTATTACGGTGCCCATTCCCTCTGCGGATATGATGTGTCGGGAATGCAATCGGTAGCCTGGACGGGTGAGTACCTGCTCCTAGCGGACCCGAGGGATGCGTTGACCGTCTTTGAATTCGACACACTTCGATATGGCACTGCTACCTCCGTTGCCTCCATGCCGTTGCCCACTGCTGGCGAATTTGTCGCCTATGATTCGGGGTATTGCGCGGTCACGGCGGGATGGGAGGGAGTTTTCTTCTATGACATGACCGAGGGTGAGGATTTGCCTGTGCTAGTCAGTACTAACGACACTTGGGGCGATGCGCAGGTGGTTTCCGTTTCCATGGGCAAAATTGCAGTCGCAGCCGGCAATGAAGTACTGATCTATCACCCGGTCGAATTCACCATCGACTCCGCGCCGGAAGCCTCTTCGCTGCCGGACCGTTTCACCGTCGGCATGCCCTATCCGAACCCCTTCAACGCCTCGGTTTCAGTCCCGTTTACTTTAGGTAAAACGGGGGTACTCAACGTGAAGGTGGTCGATGTGTTGGGCAGAACGGTTTACAGCGAGGCCAGAGAATGGTCGGCCGGGTCACGCCGATTTGACTTCACACCTGGGGCTCTGAACCTCGCATCCGGTCACTACTGGATCAGTTTCAAAGCGGGCGGCGTAACGCAGACCGTTCGGGTGGTCCAGGTGAAATAGCCTGATTGAAAGAAAGGACGTCTGTTCATAAACAGGTCCGCATCTGCTGAAAGGTGCGGGCTTTTTATCTCGCAGTCTGATATCATCAGAAACTGTACGCCACCGAATCGCAGTCCGATTGGATGAATACGTCGTGTAACTGAAAGAAAACCCGCAGGGATAGTCCGAACTGTTGCCCGGAGTCAGGAATAGAAATCCAAGTTCTTTGCTCCTGGCACCGGGCATCGAATCCTTTTGTACTGTCTGTGAATAGGTTGAGGTTGAGAAGACGGTTATCACGAGAATGAGGACGAGCATTATGCTTTTCGGTGTAACATTACTTTTCATTGTATTCTCTTCTGTGTCATAGTGAACAGTCATTTAAATATCAATTAGTAATAAGTATATCGCAAGTCGGTGGTACGCGCATTATCAAACAAATCAAGCTGTCCATTGGACAGCTTGAAATTGCATTCAATCAGGTTTTGTTTCAAGCACCAAAAAGTTTTTTCAGTCGCCTCTTGTCGATTGTCCTGCTAAGCCAACGGAGTTTTAATCTAATAGAACCGGGCGCGAGGACTAGTCTTAATCCGGCTGAAAACATAAACAGAAGTTTGGCGAAAATCTGCTCTAACACGCTGGGATTGGTGGTCGTCGCGAAAAGACGTGCAATCCTGCGAACATGTTGATTCTGTTCTGCCGTCCAGGTTGTTGATAAGGGTGCAAACGGATCATCTGTGGAGCTTTCTTCAGTTGAACGAACAGGCCAGTCATATTTTGGGACTTCCTTCTCGCGATTGACATTGGGAAGGGGAACACGAAAGGCGAATAGTCTGTCGATGAGTTCGTTGTCAGGAATTCTCTCTTTGCGGTCCGAGGGGGTCTTTTGAACAACAGCCATAATGCCGAAACTTCCCGGATTAAACGGCAGTGGTTTTGCAAGATAGGGGACGAGCTTCTTAGCCTGTTCCTCGTTAATTTTCTTCTCATCTTCAAGAGGGATCACAAGGCAGGGGTTAAGCAACTCGACTTTCTTACCGAATAGCGCCCGAAAATCGTCGGGATGGAAGTGGTTTCTCTCCGCGTGATTCTTATCGATGTTTCGCAGATTGTGTCGTGCTATTCGTTCCCAGTTCCACGGGTAGGTTTCCTGAGTAGAGACGATGAGCACGTTTTTTGTTACACGCCAGGCTTCAGCGAGGGCGCGAAATGGATTCTTCAAGTGTTCTACTACTTCGCTCAGCACAACTACATCAACGCTATTGTCGGCGAGTGGGAGGTGGTGAACATCCGCTGATTCTGCTGGAATTCCAAAGAGTTCACGACCCCGCTGACAGGCTGCCTCGGGTAGTTCGACCAGCATGGACTGATAACCCAGCAAATCTCGTGAAAGCGCTGCGATATAGCCCTCGCCGCCACCAAGATCCAGGAGGGTCTTTCCCTCAACTCTATTTAACGCGCGCAGAAGCGCTAAAGAGATAGCATAACGGCTTGTATGGTTTGGTTCGGATTGAGTTGCACCAAATCCGTAGATAGGTCTGTGCGCAAAATAACTGTGTTCTGCGACACCTTTACTGAACCTCTCCTCAAGCCACTGTTTTGTCTTGAGAGTATATTCATCCATTTCGGGAATTCTCCGCAATAGTGCTTTGTCTAAAGTGGATTATAATAACGTTATCGAGCTTTAGAAGATCAAGAATCTAAGAGTTTCAGTCTCTCGAGTCGAATTATTCCGGCGATTTTGAAATCAATATACTTTTGACTGCAGATGTTTTAACTGATACATTTACTAATGGTATCATATGAGTACTCTATTTGGGGGTTAAAATGAAACGGACTTTGATTCTTGCTGTGGTTTTCTCTCTCTCTGTACCCGCCATTCTACTCGCTTCAACAACAGTCAGTGGTTCGCTGGAAATTCTCCATTGGACACTCGCGGGCAGTCCCTACATCATCGGTGAGAATGTCACGGTGGAGGAGGGCGACACTCTGGTTGTCGATCCGGGGGTCACTGTGGAAGGATTGTATAGCACAACCATCTGGGTAGATGGCACAGTGATAGCAGAGGGGACTGAAGATCAGTCAATTTTATTCACTGCTGCGGACACCAACCAACTCTGGGATGGTTTCCGAATGAACAACATTTATACGGAAGGTGTATTTAAGTACTGTACGATAGAGTACGCAGGGTCATTTGACCACATGCACGGTGGCGCAATGAATCTGCATTATCTCTCTACGAATTACTTCGAACACTGCACCTTTCAACATAACGTTTCCGACGAGAACGGTTCGGCAATTTACTTGAACAAAGGGTATGCTGTATTCGATTACTGTACCTTCGTTGACAACGATGCTGGTGGCTCTGGCACAGTATCGGGTGATGTGGATGGTTCGCTCACTATGTATAAATGTTTAGTGGCGGACAATATCGCTGATCAGGCACCTGCCCTCATACTGTATCCTGGCGTTGATTATAATCTGGACCACCTTACAATTGCAGACAATTTCTGCCGGAAACTGTGGCTGGCAAACACGTTTTACGTAAACACCTCAGATGTAGAGATTACAAACTCGATCATAGCTACAGACCAGGAGGGCTTCCTGACCTACGACAGGACAGGAAACTCCAATCCGCTCCTGCTTTACTGTCTTGTTTATGCACCCTATTCTGATCAGAATTGTGAGAGTAGCAACGTAATCCTCGAGGATCCGCTTTTTGTTGATGCTGCGAATCGAGATTACCGGCTTTGCACGGATTCTCCCGCTATCGATGCTGGTGATCCGACCTATGCACTCGATTCTGACGGCACTGTTACCGATCTCGGCGCGTTTGGTGCTGGTACAGCCAGCTTCTATGGTCCCGACCTTTACATCCCGGAAGTGGCTGTTCTGCCAGCTGACACCCTTTACATGCCGGTCATTTTTAATGGGGACGTTGGTGACAACGTTATCAGCGTGCAGGGGATTCTACATCTGCCGGATATCGTTACGGAGATCGGCGACATCTACATGGTTGAGGGAAGCGATCCTGCGATCAATGAATGGTATTTCGAGGCCAGCTCGGAGGGTAACAGCCTCACATTTGCTATGGCTGGTGCGCAAGCGCTGGAGGGACCGACTCCGCTTTTCGAAATGCAGTTGATTATCAGCGATGACGTTGCCGCAGGTGATTACGCTGTTAGTTGGGACAGTTGTGTTGTCAACGACGACTATCATTTTGCGAGTATTGAGAACGGTGCAATCGTTGTTGTAGATGATGTCCTAGGAGACGTCAGCCTTGATACGTACGTCAGCGCACACGATGCCGCTCTCTTGCTTCAATTTCTGACATACTCTACAGAACTGGATCGTCCCTCACGCATCCTTGCCGAAGTCTCCGGGAATGGGGAACTGAGTGCACAGGATGTTTCGCTGATCCTGCAAAAGTCCGCTGGAATCATTGACGCCTTCCCAATCGAAGCAGGACAATCGGTTGCCGGTAGCGGCCAGTTGGTCGCGCTGAACGACGAATTGGAATATGATGATGACTATGTCTACATGCCTGTCGATCTCGAAAATGTCACCGGGCTCACCTCGGTAGACATTCATCTGAGTTACAACCACTCGAAGTTGGAGCTCGTTGAAGTAGACATGGACGAAAACTTCATGACGGGCATCAAGGAGACCGGAAGCGGGATATCTTCAGTCTACCTCGCATCAAGTGAACGCTTTGAAGCCAACGAAATGAGACTGGCGACGCTGGTATTCAGAAAAGTGACGCCTGATGTTTACGGCGCGGAAATCTCTGTTACCGAGATGAGGATAAACGACTATGTTATTGCCGCGAAAGAAGCCGACTATGTCTTGAGTGTTGGTAGCGGAACGACTGTGCTTCCGTCCAATTTTGAACTCGTTCGCGCCTATCCGAACCCCTTCAACGCAACGGCTACGATTCAGCTGAACGTTCTGACCGAATCGAACGTACAGGTAACCGTATACAACAGTCTTGGCCAGCGGGTCGCCATGCTTTACGATGGCCATCTTGGTATAGGGAAGCATTCTCTCAGCTTCGATGCGAATCACCTCGCCAGCGGCACCTACATCGTCCGTTCAAAGGTTGGGAATGTGGTGGATGTCCGCCGGATTACGCTGCTGAGGTAGAGTGCAAAATTCAATTATTTATTTGATTGAATAACGCCCGGCCTCAGATGAGGCCGGGCGTTTGAATTGATTGCGAAACGTATTATGCAAATATCATCTGATGTAGGCGGCGGTCGGGTGTTCGCTCGGGGTGGAAAGTGGCAAGCCAGATGTTCTTCCTGCGCACGAGGACCGGTTCATTGCGGTGCTCGGCCAGAACCTCCACACCTTCACCCAGTTTTCGGAAGATGGGCGCACGAATGAAAACCGCCTCAAAGGGTGAATCCAGCCCTTTGATCTCGAGTTTCGCGATATGGCTGTCAACCTGACGGCCATAGGCGTTGCGCTCAACTGTTACATCGATAAGGCCGAGCGGGGTGACTTTGTGGTGCTCGCCGATGCCGAGCCAGATTGCTCCTGCACAGGTACCGAAAAGGAGTTTGCCCGCGTTGGCTTCCTCCTCCAAAAGGGTATGCACGCCATACCGACGGCCGAGCAGATCAATCGTACTCGATTCGCCTCCGGGGATGATGTAGCCGTCCGGGGAGTGTTTGCCGCCATCCTCATATCGGCGGATTTGCACACTCTCGATGCCGATCTCTTTCAATGCCTGTTGATGTGTCTCAAAATCACCCTGAAGTGCCACCACACCGATCAACATATCCTATCCGTTTCGTAAAACACGAATCCTGAAAGGAAAACATGTAGTCATCCCGAACCACCGTAGGTGAGTGAAGGATCTCTGTTTTCTTGCAAACATAGATTCTTCACTTTGTTCAGAATGACTACACGAAACAATGTCCAACAGAAATCGTTATGAATGTGAGATCGTTCCTGCTTCTTTGTCGGTCCGCAAACCGAAACACCGAAGGAGCAGGTTCGCATGTCCGAAGGATGTGCATCCTTTGGGTCGACACTGCGCAGCACGTCAGGTGCTACCAGCCGCGTCCTGCCAGTTTTTCCTCTTCAGGCATGGTTCGCACGTCAAGCCCGGCCATCGTGGCGCCCTGATCACGCTGGGCCGCGAGGACTTCCGCCGGATCCTCGTAATGTGTCACCGCACGGACGATAGCGGCTGCGAGTTTCGATTGGACGACGATCCGCTCCTTCGCAGGAAGGTCCGCTCCAGCCTTGAAAATACCGCTGCCGACGAAGACTGTTTCAGCGCCGAGCTGCATCATCATTGCGGCGTCCGCAGGGGTAGCAACTCCACCAGCCGCAAAGTTGGGAACGGGCATCTTCCCGTGTTCGTTGACGTATTTCACAAGTTCGTAGGGAGCCTGGAGGTTTTTCGCTTCCGCCATCAACTCGCTGGCGGGCAGGGAGTGGATGCGGCGCATGTCCGCCATCACCTGACGCATATGGCGGACGGCTTCGACAACGTTCCCCGTGCCGGCTTCGCCCTTGGTGCGGATCATCGCGGCACCTTCGCCGATGCGGCGTAGAGCTTCGCCGAGGTTACGGCAGCCACAGACAAAGGGGACCTTGAAGGGGTGTTTGTCAACGTGGTTCTCTTCGTCAGCGGGGGTGAGGACTTCGGATTCGTCAATGAAATCGACGCCGAGTGTCTCGAGAATTTGTGCCTCTACGAAATGCCCGATACGGATCTTGGCCATCACCGGGATCTCCACCACCGACATGATCTCTTCCAGAACCTCTATCCGGCTCATCCGCGCCACGCCACCTTCGCGGCGAATGTCCGCCGGTACACGTTCGAGCGCCATCACCGAGGCTGCACCGGCATCCTCAGCAATTTTTGCCTGTTCGGCGTTCGTCACATCCATGATGACACCGCCCCGCAACATGTCCGCGAGACCGACTTTCACCTCGAAATTGCGCTCGTTTCCGTTGGGTTGTTTGCTGCTCATGCTATCACCTATGTATATCTAAAATTATGTTATCAAAAAAGTTAGCAGTACTGCTGAGACTTTTTTACATGAAGCCGCCCCTCGTTGGGGGCCGTGGGCAATATACGAAGGAATCCTCCTGCTCTAGAGTGCTCCAGCGACAGGGTTCTCCCAGTGAATGAAGCGGTACGGAAGACTATTCTCGTACAACGAATTTCTTCCACCTGATGTTCCATATTTGTAACCTTGTGTGGGAGTTCAAGTCCAATAGTCGAACCGAACCGAACCAGGATAAGGAAGGGGTAATGATGAACGAGGACCAGAATGGCGTTGATGTTATCGCCGATCCGCCTAAACTTTTACACTGGTTGTTGAGACTGCTGATCGTCGTGCTCGTCCTGGTTGTGTCGCTAATTCCAGCCATTCTCTTCAAATTTGTTCTCGGACAATTCATAGAACCAGGTAATCATCTGGTTCGTATCATTCAGGCTCTGTTGATCCTCTTTTGCGCCACCTGGGGCTATCGATGGTACGTTCGCCGATTCGAGCATCGTGAGATGACGGAATTGAGTGGTCCCGGCAGCCTGAAAGAGTTGGGTCTCGGCATGGCGCTGGGTGCGGGACTGATGACTCTAACGATCGCAGTATTGGCGATATTAGGCTATTACCACATCGATGGGACAGGATTTTCCAAGGGGATTCTTGACATATTCCTGATATCGGTGATTGCCGGTTTTCTGGAAGAGTTGACAACCCGTGGAATCCTCTTTCGCCTTCTCGAGGAGGGAGTGGGGAGCTGGATTGCGCTTGCGATCTCTGCGATTTATTTCGGCGCGGCCCACTTGACCAATGAGGGTGCAACGTTGTTCAGTGCCTTCGCTGTTGCGGTTGAGTTCGGCGTGTTACTCGCCCTCGCCTATATGGTCACCCGACGGCTCTGGCTCGTGATTGGTTTCCATTTTGCCTGGAATTTCACACTGGGGGGAATTTTCGGCATAACCGTTTCCGGTGTCGAGGTCGAGGGTTTTTTCCACGCAACCCTCGAGGGACCGACATGGGCAACCGGTGGAGGATTCGGTCCCGAATCGACTTTCATCGCTCTGTTGCCGACGCTGGCCTTCAGCTACTGGTTCTACCGCTTGGCGAAGGAGAAGGGCCGTATTGTACCCCTCGGCGGTAAACGGATCGGATGATAAAAGAGGTTTTTCGTGAATAAAAAAGGCAGCCCATCCGGCTGCCTTTTCTGTCCAACGTTGCTCTATTCCTGCTGGATCACGGCTCGGTGATCCTGAACTCGCGGCTGAGGCTGTTGATCAATGGATAAACGTTACTCTCGATGTAGACCTGGTATTTACCCGCTCCAACAGTGTTCGGCACTGTCCACTCGTACATGAGCGAGTCTACGTTTACGGAATCCGCAATTTCTAGGATGAAGTACTCATCCTGGAAGAGCTGTATCATGATCGTACCGGTGAGGTTCTCGTGTTCCCACTCGATCACTGCACCGAGGGAATCGCCGACTTCCCATTTCGAAGGAGTGTCAACCTCCAGTGATAGTGAATTCTCTGTCGGCTTAATTGTGAACTCGGCGCTCAGGTCGTTCACCAGCGGGAGGAGATCGCTCTCGATGTAGATCTGATACCCACGGTCCGCGGGGATGTCGAGCGGCACAGTCCAAGTGTAGCTGTAATCCAGAACCCGGACTCCCTCGGCGATCGTGCGAACGAATGCACCCTCGTGGAAGAGCTCGATATGCAGGGAATCATACAGGTTTTCGGACTCCCACTCGATCACTGCACCGAGAGAATCGCCAACTTCCCATTTCGAGGGTGTGGCAACCTCCAGTGATGGTGAATTCTCTGTCGGCTTAATGGTGAACTCGGCGCTCAGGTCGTTCACCAGCGGGAGGAGATCGCTCTCGATGTAGATCTGATACCCTCGGTCCGCGGGGATGTCGAGCGGCACAGTCCATGTGTAGCTGTAATCCAGCACCCGGACTCTCTCGGCGATCGTGCGAACGAATGCACCCTCGTGGAAGAGCTCGATATGCAGGGAATCATACAGGTTTTCCGACTCCCATTCGATCACAGCGCCATCCTCTTCGAGGACCATCCACTTGTCACCCGAAGAGGGGGAGACCACCTCGATGACGCTTGGATTCTCGGAAGGATTGATACGGAAACTTGAGCTGTAAGCGTAGACAAGGCTGTCCTCGTCACTTCCGATGTAGACCTCAAATCCAGATCCTCCCTCCATGTAGTAGGCTACGGTCCACGTGAAATAACCCTCGGTTACGTCAACATCAGTACCCATTGACATGAAGAAGAAGCCATCCTGGTAGAGGTCGAGATGAACTGTTCCGGTCAAGCCGCTGGAGGTCCACTCTGTCAATGCGCCGTTGGTGACCCCAGCTTCCCAGCGGTCTCCACCTGAGGGTGTCGTGACCTCAAGTTCCTTGTCCGTTTCGTACGGATCAATTCTGAACCGGGCGCTCAGGTTGCTGATCGTCGAATGTTCGTTCGATTCTACGTAGACCTGATAGCCGTTGCTCGCCTCCACGCTGGAGGGAACGGTCCAAGTGTAGAGACCGTTTTCGGCATCCACAGCGGCGGCAATCGATTCGATGAGTTCAGACTGTTTGTAGAGGTCAATCCGGACGGTGCCTTCGATCTGGTTGGCATCCCACCTGATCAGCGCACCCTCAGGATCGTTGACCATCCATGTGGTCTGGCCATCGGGTTCCAGCACTTCGACATACTGAGACGTATCAAGGTCCACAACTTTGAATCGGCGACTGTAGTCGAATACAGTCGAGTCCTCCAGGAATTGGATATAGACTGTGTAATCGCTCCGTCTTTCAGCGCTATCCGGTACGCTCCAGACATGCAGCCCGTCCGCGATACTGACCGAATCCGAGATCACATTGCAGACTTCTCCATCCTTGCACAGTGCGAGAAAGGCATAACCCGAAGCCACTCCGTATTCCCACCGAATTTGTGCGCCGTTCCGTTTTCCCGCTTGCCACTCGTCGTTGTTGGACGGGCTGACTATATCGAGGGTCTGTTCAACTACATCGTTGCCCGCCTCAATTCGGACAGCACCAGAGAGGCTGGTGATCTCCGGGTTCTGTTCGCTGGTGATCAGGATGTGGTATTTGTTTGCGGGGAAGATGCTGTCTGGGACAGTCCAATAGAAATAAGCGGCATTTGCAGCGGTATTATCCGAGATAATCGTAATCAGGGAATCGTCATCATCAATCAGGGCCAGGATTAGTTCGCCGATAACACCGTCATTTTCCCAAGCAATTTGCGCGCCGTTGGGTTCACCAATAGTCCACGAATCACCGTTTTTCGGAGAGGTGATCTCCAACGTCGCATCTGACGCCATCTCATCACAGCTCATCGTCCAGAATAGCAGGGAGATTATAGCGGCGGTGAAAATCTTTTGTCCAGTGTTCTTCATCGTGCACTCTCATTAATGATGGCACGAACGAGGGACTCAGTGGAAGCCTTGTACCGAAAGCAAGTAAGGTTACACTAATCGAAGTACAATTCAATGTGAGCGTCATCACATTTCGCTTTTGAGACAGTGCGCCTCGGAGAGTAACACTATTTTAAGGGTATTGGGGAAATTTAGCTATTTCGGAATACAGGGTTGGATTCAGGACGGTGAAAGTCTGATTGTTGATGTAATAAATATGCGGACTTGAGGATCAGGATTAGTATAAAAGGCTGAAATATATATCAGGGATAATCCCATCCTACCGACCGAAAACATGACAAAAACACCCCCTCACGAAGGTGTAAGGGGGCGATTATTGCTGCAATGTCCGTCAATGAGCTACTCTATTTGAGTACTCCCAGTTTCTTTCCGACGCGAGTGAACGCCGCGATGGCGGTGTCGAGCTGGCTCGGGGTGTGGGCTGCGCTGATCTGCACACGGATGCGCGCCTGACCCTTCGGGACCACCGGGTAGAAGAAACCGATCACATAAACGCCCTCCTCCAGCAGTTCCGCCGCGAACTTCTGCGCGAGCGGGGCTTCGTAGAGCATGATTGGCACGATCGGTGTGTTTCCCGGCCGGATCTCGAAACCCTGCTCCTTCATCATCGTCCGGAAATAGGCGGTGTTCTTGCGCAGAGTCTCGATAAGTTCCTGCGATTCCGAAATCAGGTCGAAGGCTGCGAGCGACGCATGTGCAATGACCGGGCTGAGTGTATTGGAAAAGAGATAGGGCCGTCCCCGCTGGCGCAGCAGTTCGATGATTTCCTTGCGCCCAGTGATGAAGCCGCCGCTTGCACCGCCCATCGCCTTGCCGAGGGTGCTGGTGATGATGTCGATTCGGTCGAGGACATCGTGAAATTCACCTGTCCCCTTGCCGTGCTCGCCGATGAACCCGGTCGCATGGCTGTCATCCACTCCCACCAGTGCGTCGTACTTCTCGGCGAGGTCGCAGATCTCCGGCAGATTCGCCATGTCGCCGTCCATACTGAAGACGCCATCGGTGAAGACGATTCGGAAACGCTGCGACTGGGCCTTTTTAAGCTGCTCTTCGAGGTCAGCCATGTCGGCGTGTTTGTAACGATACCGTTCCGCTTTCGAGAGGCGGATGCCGTCGATGATGCTGGCGTGGTTGAGCTCGTCGGAAATGATTGCGTCTTCCGGGCCGAAGAGTGGCTCAAACAGCGCACCGTTGGCGTCAAAACAGCTGGAGAAAAGGATGGTGTCCTCTTTCTCAAGGAAATTGGACACCTTGTTCTCGAGCTGTTTGTGCACATCCTGAGTTCCACAGATGAAACGGACGCTGGAAAGTCCGTAACCCCACTGATCGAGGCCATCACGGGCGGCGTTGATAAGGGTGCTGTGGCTGGACAGGCCGAGATAGTTGTTGGCGCAGAAGTTGAGCACTTCGCCCTGGGGAACCTTCACCTTCGCCCCTTGCGGGGTCTGCAGAACTCGCTCATCCTTGAAGAGTCCCGATTCACGGATGGTTCCAAGTTCCTTCTCTAAAAAATTCTTCATCGCACCGTACATGACCACTTCCCCTTATTGGATATATTTGAGCACCGCACACGGTTAATGTTGCTCGCAACTGAACAGCCCCTAAAATAAGCGTTAAAAGTATGTTTCGCTTATGGAGGAGAGAGTGAATATAATGAGCAAAATGGAGGAGGTGTATGCCGAATCTCTTTGCTGGAGGTGGCGCTTCCATCCTACTTTTCGGCACGGAAGTGAAAAAGGCCACTTTTCTTCCAATCAGATCAACTCTGGGGATACTCATGGATCATACCCGACGAGCGGGAGTGTTGCTTCATCCCACCGCATTTCCTGGCGAGTGTGGAATCGGTGAATTGGGACCGGAAGCCTACCAGTTCATTGACTGGATGGCCGAAGGGGGACAGACTCTCTGGCAGGTGATGCCGCTCGGGCCGACTGGCTACGGCGATTCACCTTACCAATGCACTTCAGCGTTCGCCGGAAACCCGATGATTATCAGCCTGGAGCTTCTCCGCGATGAGGGTCTGCTTACAGATGCCGATCTAGCTCCTCTGAAAAAGCTCCCGAAAAACGCCGTTGATTTCGGTGCGGTCATCCCGCTAAAGAATGAGCTTCTGCGCAAAGCCTACGACAAGTTCGAAGAGGTGGGGGATAGTGACCGGTATGCCCAGATCGCGCAATTTGTTCAACGATACCATTCCTGGCTCGAGGATTTTACTCTGTTCACGGCGCTGAAGAATCAGCACGATGGAAAATCATGGGTCGAGTGGCCTGAGCCTTTGCGCGACCGTCACACCGGCGATATCGAGCAGGCGAAGGTTCAATTGGAGCATGAGATCAGCTACCTCACCTGGTTGCAATTCCTCTTTTTCGAGCAGTGGTGGAAAGTCCGGCATTACGCATCCCAGAAGGGTATCCAGATCATGGGGGACATTCCCCTCTTCGTCGCCCACGACAGCGCGGATGTATGGGCTCGCCGTGAATTGTTTCACCTCGATGGACAGGGCAACCCGACTGTAGTGGCTGGAGTGCCGCCGGACTATTTCTCTGCCACTGGTCAACGGTGGGGAAATCCTCTCTTTGCCTGGGATATGCACCGGGCGGAGGGATTCCATTGGTGGGAGTCGCGATTCCGGATCACCTTCGACCTCGTTGACTGGGTGCGTATTGATCACTTCCGTGGACTTGAGGCGTACTGGGAAATCCCGGGAAGCGAGGAGACCGCTGTCAAAGGTCGCTGGGTCAATGCACCGGGAGTGGAATTATTCGGAACGTTGCTGGGTCGGATTCCGGAGATGAAAGTGGTCGCCGAGGATCTGGGTGTGATCACCAGGGAAGTGGTCAGCATGCGGAAGCAGTTCACCTTCCCCGGCATGCGCGTGCTGCAGTTCGCGTGGGGGTCGGGACCGGAGAACAGTTTCCTGCCGCACAACTACGAGCCGGACAGCGTTGTCTACACCGGAACTCACGACAACAACACGACCGTTGGTTGGTCGAAGAGCGAGATGACGGAGGAGATGGGCAACCAGATCGCCGAGTACATCGGACATAAACCTGATTCGGTTACTACGGAGTTGATCCGCCTCGCTTATGCTTCAGTAGCAGCGATTGCTGTTGTCCCCATGCAGGACTGGCTTGAGATCGGAGCGGAGGGTAGAATGAACACTCCCAGCCAACCCTCGGGGAACTGGAGCTGGCGCGCCGAAAAGTCTGCGTTCAACGATGAGCTTGCTTCACGGATGAACGATCTGGCGCATCGGTACGCGCGGTTTTATTTTGAGCCGCCCTATGGAGACCCGGCTGTCTGAGGCGGTCCGAAAGGTGTGAGCTTTTTTCAGAGATCCTCCCCCGATTCCGAGGGGGAGGTTCGCTCTTTATATGACTTGATGGAGTTGAATCCCGGGTTATATTACGCCCTCGGAGGCTTACAAGCTCTAAAATTACAAATAGATATGGTAACGAGAGTACCCTCCGAGTCTTGTGAGTTGACCTGGAGCCACACGATCCAGTTACCTTACCACCTCTTGTATAGTCAGGGATGGACCCTTGAGACGGCCCGAATTCGGCTCCCTGACATGCCGCTTTAACAGGGTCAATAGCGCTTGCGGCAGAACCCTTTTACGTGAGTACCAGAGAGTTTTATGGCCAGCAAATTGATGATCGTCGAGTCGCCCGCCAAGGTGAAAACACTTGGCAAGTACCTCGGCAGCGATTACATGATCCGAGCCTCCATGGGGCATATACGCGACCTCCCAGTGAAAAGGCTGGCCGTTGACGTAGACAAGAATTTCGAAATTGAGTATGAGATTCTTGACGCAAAGAAGAAGACTGTAACTGAATTGAAAAAGGCTGCGACAAACGCCACTGAAATTCTGCTCGCAACTGACCCTGACCGCGAGGGTGAGGCGATTGCATGGCACATCGCGCACATTCTGAAGGGCAAGACCCAGGGGAAGATCCGGCGGGTGATGTTCAACGAGATCACCAAATCAGCGGTACAGGAAGCTGTGCAGAATGCCGGTGAGATTAATCAGAACAAGGTAGATGCTCAGCAGGCACGTCGAGTCCTGGACAGGCTGGTGGGATACCTCGTCAGCAAGGAGCTCTGGTCGGTCATTACCCGTGGTCTTTCCGCGGGCCGTGTACAGTCTGTGGCGCTGCGTCTGATCGCCGAACGGGAAGAGGAAATTGAAGCGTTCGTCCCCGAGGAGTATTGGACGATTTCCGCGCAAGCTAAAATTGCCCAGGCAGATCCGTTCCAGGTCAAGCTGGTTCGCATGGGCGGCGAAGAGGCTGTTGTTGCGGGCGGCGAACTTGCGGAAAAGGTGGTTGCGGATCTCACATCAAAATCCGCGAATATCTTCGACCTCCGCCACCGCACTACAAAACAGAAACCCAACGCACCGTTTACGACCTCGACCCTTCAGCAGGAGTCCGCTCGCCGTCTCCACATGAGCGTAAAACGCACCATGATGGTGGCGCAGAAGCTTTATGAAGGTATGGATGTTGGTGACGAGGGCGCGGTTGGACTGATCACCTATATGCGTACCGACTCCATGCGCATGAGTCCGGTAGCGGTGAATATGGCGCGCGATTTTATCAAAGAGACGTACGGCGATAGATTCCTCTCCGAAAAACCTCGCCAGTTTGAGAAAAAAGGCAAACGCACACAGGATGCGCACGAGGCGATACGGCCTACCAGCACACAGTACCCGCCGGAGAAGGTGAAAAAGTTTTTGGACAAGGACCAGTTCCGTCTTTATGAGCTGATCTGGAACCGTTTTCTCGCAACCCAGATGGCGGATGCGATCTACGAAGGCGTGACCATCGAAGTCGGCGTTGGCGAACTTGGCTTGCCGGCTGCTGGGCAGGAGAAGGGCACGGATGGCCAGCCCCAGTACCTGCTCCGCGCGCTGGGCCGCAGGCTGCTTTTCTCCGGATTCCGAACCCTCTGGGGCGAGGAGGAGAACGGCGACAATGGCAAGGGTGGCAAGGAAGAGGAAAAGGCTGTCGATTTGCCCTCCTGCCTCTTCGAAAAAGCCCGCGAAGAGAATGCAAAAGAGATTCCCTGTCCGGAGATCGGTGATGAGGCCGTGGTCAGCGATATAGATGGTGAGCAGAAATTCACCCAACCGCCGCCTCGGTACAACGAATCCAGCCTCGTGCGGACACTGGACGAGCTGGGCATCGGACGACCGAGCACCTACGCACAAATCATCTCAACGATCCAGGACCGCAAGTATGTGATCCGGGATGATCGCCGGAGACTTGAACCCACGGAATTGGGTCGCACGGTTAACAGCATCCTCGTCAAGGAATTTGAGGATGTCTTTAACGTCAAATACACAGCTACGATGGAAGAGGCGCTTGACTTGGTGGAAGAGGGAGCATCCTGGACGGATACGGTTCGAACTTTCTGGGAGCCCTTCGAGAAGGATATTGAGAAATTCAAGTCTCGCCGGAGTGAGATCAAGAAAACCACAATGGCTTCGACCGGCAGAACCTGTCCAGAATGTGGCGAGGGGGAGCTTGTCGAGCGCTGGGGCCGATTCGGCAAGTTCATTTCCTGCAATCGTTACCCTGATTGTAAGTATATTGAAAAGACGGCAAAAGGTGAGAAAGCGGAACCCGAAGCGACTGGCCGTACCTGCCCGAAATGTAACGAGGGCGAGCTGGTCAAGCGTGCGGGCCGCCGGGGTGAATTCATCGCCTGCAACCGTTTCCCGAAGTGTGATTACACCGAGGACCTTAGCGTACCCCAATTCTCCATACCTTGTCCTCGCGAGGGGTGTGGTGGAATGATCACCGCTAAGAAGACCAAGCGTGGAAAACTCTTCTACGGATGCACAAACTGGCGTGAGAAAAAGTGCCAGGTTGCGTTCTGGGAAAAACCGGTGGAAAAACCATGTCCCAATTGTGGTTACGCACTGATGACTATCAAGGATGACTCCCTCGTTTGTCCCGAATGCAAGCACAAGGAGCCGTATAGTGGGGAAGAAGCAGGATCTGAATGAGTGCCTGCAGGATTGGCTGAAACACCTGAAAGCTGTCCGAAATGCTTCTCCGCATACACTGAAGGCCTACGAAAGCGACGTTGGTTCGTTCCTCGAGCATCTCGAGAACGTTGCCGGCGAGTTGCCCCCTCCCGAAAAAATCACCATGCGCTGGATACGGCGGTTCCTGGGCCTTCGCGCGGAGCAGGGGGCCAGTCGCCGAAGTCTTGCACGCCTGTTGTCTTCCCTCAAAGGATTTTTTCGTTATCTTGTAGATGTTGGTATTCTTGGTGATTCCCCCGCGGAATCCATCGAGGGACCCCGACTCGACCATAAATTGCCCGACGTTCCCACCGAAGAGACAGTTGAGCGGGCGATTGACAAGATGGTTGACGCCGATCCGGTGAAACTGGCGCGCGATGTTGCCCTGCTTGAACTTTTGTATGGTTGTGGGCTTCGCGTTGCCGAGGTGGTCAGTCTCGATTTTAATTCGATCGATTCAAGGAGCGGCTGGCTGCGTGTGGTCGGCAAACGGAACAAAGAGCGGGTGCTCCCGCTTGGCAACCGCGCACTGGACGCGCTCCATCGCTGGAAAGCGGTCAGGTCCGAGTGGCAGAACGAGAAAAGCGGAACCGCCCTGTTCCTTGGGACGAAAGGTGGACGTTTGAGCGTACGTAGTGCTTACGACATCGTCCGGCACCGATTGCAAATGGCGGGTGAGCAGGAAGGAGCCCATCCACATGCTCTCCGTCACGCTTTTGCCACACACATGCTGGAACGAGGCGCAGACCTCACCTCTGTTAAAGAACTGTTGGGTCATGAGAGCCTTTCCACTACCCAGATATACACGCATGTTACAGCGGAACACCTCAAGCGGGTTTACTCGGGGCGACATCCCCGGGCGAGGCGCTCATAACGCAGGGAGGGATCGATCCTCGTATCGAGGAGTGAAAAATGTAGTACCCATTCGGTGAATTTTTTCTCTCATCGAAAAGCATTGTGGGTACCGTCGAACTGAGGAAGTTACGGCGGACGAACCAACAATTTTGGAGGCCACCATGCAGATCCAGATCCAGGGACGCGGTATTAATGTTCGCGATCAGCTCAAGGAGCACATTGAAAATGAACTGAGCCGACTGGATCGACTCCAAACCCGGGTCATTGACGTAGACGTGGTTTTGGACGGGAAACTTCATCAGAAAGTGGCGCACATCAAAGTTAAAGTGCCTGAACAGACTCTGGTCGCATCGGAAACGGCGGACAAATTTGAAATTGCCGTCGATGCTGCAGTCGATAAACTTATTGACCAGGTGAAGAAGTACAAGGAGAAACTTCGGGGATACTGACACAAATGAATACCCCGCTTACCGATCAGGAAAAGCAGGAAGGCAAACGGATAAGCCACATCGAAATCGAGGAGCTTTTTGAAGACAACCGTGATCGGTTGCCCCTCGAACTCGTTGCTGGCGGCGAGGGACTGAAGCGCCAGATTGTGGAGAAGGAGCTCCATCGTCCTGGCTTGGCGCTGGCCGGTTTCCTCGAACTGTTCACCTTCGACAGAGTGCAGATTCTGGGTAATACCGAGATCAGGTACCTCGCTGCTCTCTCCCATGAGGAGAGGGCAGCCTCTCTCGACAAGGTGATGAAGCTGGAAATCCCTTGCCTGATTGTCTGCAACGACAACGAGATTCCTGCGGAACTGAAGGAACACGCCAACCGCAGAAATATTCCTGTCTTCCACAGCACAAGGACGACCACGGATCTCATCCACCTGCTCAGCGACTATCTGGATGACCGATTCGCACCCTATATCAGCGTCCACAGCAGCCTAGTGGATGTCTATGGTACGGGGATGCTTTTTACCGGGCGCAGCGGGATAGGCAAAAGCGAAATCGCGCTCGACCTCGTCGAGAGGGGACACCGTCTGGTTGGCGACGATGTTGTCCGCATCGATAAGAAGGCGGAAGGAATCCTGATCGGCACATCGCCCGAAGTGATTCGCCACATGCTGGAGGTCCGGGGTGTTGGACTCATCGACGTTCGTAAAATGTTCGGTGTTCGAGCGATCCGGATGCAGAAGCGAATCGAGGTGGAAGTGCTTCTCGAAGAGTGGGACGACAATATCGAATGGGAGCGCATAGGGCTCGACTATGAGACGACAAAAATTCTCGGAGTAGAGATTCCTCTTATTCGCTTGCCTATCTTCCCGGGCAAGAACATTACGATGATCGCCGAGGTCATCGCGCTGCAAATCCATCTTCGCATCTACGGTGTCAATCCTGCAGAGGAGATGAACAAGAGGATTCGCGAAGAGATAGACCGTAAAAGGGTTCACAACTACTTGCTACGAGATTTTGAATGATTCCTGGCGCTTTGGTGGTGTCCCACGGAGATTTGGGGGAAGTGCTCGTTCGTGAAGCCACCCGGCTTATCGGCACCGAATCCCGGTTCGAATCGTTGAGTACGGTTGGACTCTCCGCAGCGGAGATCACCGATCTTATCGAACAGAAAATCGGTAAAGAGCCGTGGATCATTTTTACAGATGCCCCCGGAACCTCACCTACCGTTCGCGCCTGCGCTGCGATTAAGAAAGGTCAGGCTGTTGTCAGCGGTGTCAACCTGGGTATGCTGATTTCCTTCCTGATTCACAGAAATCGCCTGAGTGTAAAAGAATTGGCCAACAAAATGATCGAGGATGGGAAACGATCACTGGAGCTGTGGTGGCCGCAAAGCTGACAGGAACTGTCGTCCGACTGGACGACCGGATGATACATGGACAAATTCTCTACGGCTGGGTGATAGGCTGGCCGGCTGACGAAGTGTGGCTTGTCGGTGATAAAGTTGCCGCCGACGAGAAGGAGCGACAGATTTATGAGGAGGTGATCTCCTCACGTCACATCACTGGGGGAGTCTGTACAACCGATGAGATGGTCGCAGAACTGCGAGAGCGTCCTCGTCGAGGGAATTGTTTGATTGTTGTCTGTTGTATTGACACGGCCCAATCGCTGGTCCGATCCTGTAAGTCGATAGTTGAAATTGATTTGGCTCAGCGCTCTGGCGCGGATGATCGAAAAGAGCTTCTGCCAAATGTTCATTTGACAGAAGAGGAAATCGCCCTGCTGGGTGAATTGGAAAACGAGGGGATTCCCGTAATGCATCGGGACCTCCCCGGCGACGAGCCCGTGAGTGTGGCTGCCGGGGATGGGAAGCGGGGAGGGGTACGGTGAGCAATAATAAGCGCGCCAGAGATGAATTTGTAGTCGGCCTGACGGTGCTGATTGCGCTGGTGGTTCTCGTCGGGGGGATCATGTGGGGAAAGGGTGTCTCTTTCGAATCCGACTACAGAACTCTCTACGTTGAATTCTCCGAAGTCTACGGACTGAAAGCGGGAAGCGCGGTTCTCGTGCAGGGCGTTGCGCATGGCAAGGTGAAAGATATTGAGCTGATCGATAAGGGCGCGAGGGTTTGTATTCTCGTGGACCGCGGTGTGGTTCTTTACTCGGATGCCAGCGCACTCCTCTTTGCCCCTCAGTTGATGAGTGGCAGGATGGTGACGATTAGTCCGGGCAATGGACCTGATCCGATTTCCGATGGCGCCGTTATCCCGGGAGAAGTACCGGCTGGTATGGGCGAGGTGATGGCTGCCTCGGGCGATGTGATGGAAGAGTTGTTGGCAACGATTAAACAACTACACATCACAGCTGCAAGGATTGATACGGTTCTCATTCAAACGGAGATGGTGGGTCGTGTGGAAGGTACGTTGGGCAATCTTGAGAAGATGACGTCCAACCTGCACGACAACCTGAGTGAGGCTGCGCTCTCCCTGCGTATCGGTGCCGATGAGATTAGAAACTCCACGGCGGCGATCAACACGATGATGGGTGACAACAAGCCCCGCCTCGACACGTTGATGGTGCGATTGAACCGGGTGGTAGGTGAGGCCGAGCAATTTTCCTCGAACCTGGAAAATTTCAGCGAGGCGATGAACACTCAGGAGGGGAGCCTCGGGAAAATGGTCTACTCCGATTCCCTTCACCAGCAATTGCAGCAGACACTCCAGAATCTCGATGCGCTGATCATACGACTTAAGGATGAGGGTATCAACGTCAGCCTGTTCTGATTCAGTTGATGATTAAGATGAATGCGCCGGTCTCCCATGCGGAAGACCGGCGTTTTTAATGCAGTAACGTTTTGGGTGGCCCGACTTGCTTGTCAAGTCGGGTTTCTCTTTCCGCATGTCACATCTTCGGAGCAGGCTTCGGCTTGGTTGCCTCCTCTTCGGCTGCGGGGATCATCAACTCGATGGCCTTCTGCAACTGAGGATCACGGTCATGCAGCAGGTCCGCGGGAGTACGAACGATGAGGTAGTCCGGCACTGTACCGTTCCCCTCTTCATTCATACCATTCCGCTCCGGATGTTTTTGGTCGCCCCAGACATACCAGCCTCGTTGAGGCAGGCGGATCCAAGCGTCAGGCATCATCGTCGTCCATCCACCCGTGCTGATGACATTTCCTCCGGTCGTGTTTCCAACCACCGGGCCACGGCCAATCGTTTTGATCGCGTGGCTGAAGATCTCGGCGTTGGAGTAGGAGGATTCGTCGCAGATCACCGCAATCGGTTTGTTCCAGCGGTAGAATATCTGGCGTTCAGCCTGTGGATATCCGGGTGTGCCGTCACGTCCCACTGTAATCGCGTGCTCGGGCTGAGTCAAGATGGTCAGCAGGAAGTCTGTCGTCCAACCACCGCCGTTGTCACGTACGTCGATGATCAAAGCATCCTTGCCGTTTGCTGCCGCAAAGAGGTTCATCTCGAACCTCTCAACCTCAGCCCAGCCCATGCCGCGGATGTAGACATAACCGACTTTGCCTCCGCTCGTCTCTTCCACGATGGCACGGTTTCGCCGTTCCCATTCCTCGGCCTGGAGGGTGGAGAGGGGACGCCAGGATCCCGGAATAATCTCAACCGTATGCGATTTCTTTCCCCGGAGGAATTCAACTTCAGTCGGCATTCCTGCACGCTGTTCGAGGGGAATCTCGACGTTTTCGCTGCGCCCAACTCGTAGTCCGTTCACACTCAACAGGACGTCGCCGACCATGAGCTGGCTGTCAACTTTATCCGAAGGGCCGTTGGCGAAAACGCTGGCGATGCGCAATCCTTCATCGGAGTAGGCCGGGTCGAAGGTCACTCCGAGCAGGCCGTCATCATCAAGACTACGGCTGCTCCAGGGTTGGTAATATCCCATGTGGCTACCGTTGATCTCGCCAAGCATGAGGTTGACAATGTCACCGAAATCCCTGTCGTGGCCTACCTTTTTAGCCCATGGGATGTACTTCGCTTTCGCCGCGTTCCAATCCGCGCCGTGGAAGTTCGGGTCGTAGAAGTAGTCACGGAGCATCCGCCAGCCTTCGGTAATCACCTGTACGCGGCGGGCTGGATAGTCAATGGTCATCCGGGCGTTGAAGGAGGTTGTCTCGATCGATCCACCATCCATGCCCACGTAAGCCGGACCCCCGGATTTAAGGAAATAGAACGTCTTATCGAGAAGCGTAATCGCGTCGGGTCCTGTTACACCGTTTGTAACATTGGTCAGCTCTTTTCCAAACCGATTGACGGAATAGAGGTCATTGTCTCCATCAATGGTCGTCGTGAAATAGAGCTTGTCACCTTTCGGGTGAATCGCGATAGCGAACTCATCACCGGGCAGACTCGTCATGCGGCGGGCGCGAAAATGGATGTCTTCGAAATCAATGACGACTTTGGGAGCCTTGTCCTTCTTCTTGTCGTCATCCTCTTCCTCGCCATCATCAGCTTTCTGCTTGTCTCGAATCTTCTCCCAGATTTCCCATTCTTCCTTCGTCCGTTCGTCGTCCGAACGTTTCAGATAGACGGAGTAAACATCGTACTGGCGGCTGTTGCGGTTGCTTGTCCACGCCAGCATGCTGCCGTCTTCAGACCAGACCGGACCGAAATCCTCCTTGGGGTGTTGAGTGATGTTTACTGGCGTTCCGGAACCGTCGGCGGGAAAGAGGAAGATGTCCGTATTGTAATCGGCGTCCTCCACGGACACCGCGATCCATTTGCTGTCTGGTGACCAGCTATAATCCACAGGGTGCCATTGCTGGCGCCACCTTGCGAAGAGGAGTTGGTCTTTCTTGCCTTTGGCATCCATCACATGGATATCGCCGTTTCCTTGCGTATACAGGAATTTTTCGCCGTCCGGCGACCATACTGGAAAATCCGCCACGATGGATGCATCTGTCATTTCGGACAGTTTGATCTCTTTGGACTCGCGCAGGGTTTCGACCTTGTCCTCAGCATTCGCCTTGAAAATTTGAGGTTGGCCGTTACGGTCGGAGACGAACAGCATCTCCTTCGGTTCACCGGGTCGGAACGCTATTCCACTTTCGCGTGAGGGGCCAGCGGCGATCACGGTTGCGCGGCCACCGAGCTCTTTGTTCACAAGGACGATGTCGCCCTCGACGATCATTGCAAACTCATCTCCGCCGGAAACGCTCAGTTCATCCGCTCCACTTGCCTTGTCGCCGATCCAGACCGGATTCTCGATCAGGTCAGCCGCCACGTCCGCTGTCAGTTTCACAGGTGTTTCTGAACCGGCTAGCAATGTGTAGAGGTCCGTTCCAACCTCGAGCACAAACCGGGATCCGTCAAGTGACACTCCCGCGGAACGGACATCTTCGTTAACGAAGTGAGTGAGCTGAGTTTTATCGGTGCCATCCAGGTTCATCGACCAGAGATTCTGGGTCATGGATTCATCGTTGTCGCAGAGCCAGTAAACCTTTCCATTCTTGTCGATCATCGGATTTGTTTCAAAACCGGGGTGGTCGGAGATGGCAACGGGATCGGTACCCTCGCGGAAACGGTAGATGTCGCGCTGGTAACTTCCCCGATAATGGCGACGCCCGAACTTCACCCGGCCGATGCCGAGGACGAGCGTTCCATCCGTTCCGACAGCGATCTCGTCGGCATAAAATGCAAACGCCGGGAAGGGGGTGCCTCCTGTCGAGGGGATTTTATACAGTCGAGTGCTGACTGGAAAACTGTCCGGCTGATTTGCTGAATAGTAGAGAGTCGAGCCATCGGTGCTGAATGCGCGAGGAGTCTCCCCGGCAGCTGAATAGGTCAAACGAACTGGAGCGCCACCAGTAGCCGGCATAAGGAATACGTCAAAGTCGCCATACCTGTCCGATGTAAAGGCGATCTTCGACCCGTCGGCGCTGAAAACGGGGTTTCCGTCGTATGCAGAATGCGCCGTTAGCCGGGAAGCATTGCCACCCTCGAAGGGGACACTCCAAAGATCTCCCTGGAAAGAGAAAATGATAGTCTCTCCATCCGGACTAAGGGCAGGATATCGAGGCATGAACGGTTGAACGGCATACGCGCTAGTGAAAAGCGTGATAAGGAGCAGCGCGGACCAAAGGGCGCGTTTTGAAAAAGTCATGAGCTGAATCCTTTTAAAAGGTGGCATGCGTGGGCAGCAGGATGTCCCTGACAGCTACGTATTTTATCGGCTCGATTGGAATTCAAGGTACATTTGGGAGGTGGGGCTCGCAACCCAAAACAGTCTAAAGGAATTGCGCTAACGCTTGCATGGGGGAGGCGTTACCATGCAAATTGTCCGGACGATTGACCCACCTGTTCTGTAACGTGCTTTCAGCGAGGTTATCTTACGGTTTGCAGTACGTTTCAGAAGAGGTAGATCTCTATCTAACGGAAAAACAAGAGATTCGGAATTATGGGCGAAAACAGCCCTGAAACACTGTCCTCATGGTTCACCCGCAGAGCGGATGAAGAGAAGGAAATACTCTCCTCATTTGAACAGAATGAGGGTGGAATAGAGACGTTGCAGGACCTTGCACGAGAGGCCAATCAGCTTCTGCAACCGAACCCCAGCGAATGGGCCCGCTTTCTGAGTCATGTGTTCCTCGAGGGCGGCCGTATGCAGATACTCTTCGGTATTTACGGCCTCGGCCGTTCCGCAGCGAGCCTCGATGACCTTTTTGGTGAACGGCTCGGGGGGATTTCTCGCGAACTGAAGGACCGGACCATCGCAGATGAATTGGCAAACGTGGTTGGTTGGTGGGTTCTGGATGATCTAAGCCGAATCGGCTACCTCGAGGCGTGGGCGGTGCGTGGCGAAAACATCTGGAAACGTCGCCTCTCGGCCATCTCTACGATTCGGTTTAACAAAGAGGGCCACAGTCTGCCCGCGGAATCGTTCCGTGTACTACGCCATTTGATGACCTGTAGCGAGCCTGAATTGATCGAGGCAACTTCAAAAGCAATCCGCCACGTTCAGGATGTTGAGCAGGTGGAACGGTTCCTTGCATGGTGGGCGCCAAGAATGGACAGAGAATTACTGGAGAAATCAGTGCAGTCCCTCGGGGCTGAAAGCCGCGAACGCCTTCTGGCGCTTGCCTGAGCTCAACTGGAACGGATTTGAGACGATGAGCACGTTGCTGGTCAAGAATGCGACCCTTGATGATAAAAGGGTGAACATATTCTGCACTGACGGACGTATCTCCTCCATTGGAGACGAAACATCTGAGGCGGACAAAGTACTGGATGCCAACGGGATGGTTGCCCACCCGCCATTGATCAATGCCCACACCCATGCAGCGATGTCGCTGTTCCGCGGCAACGGAGACGACCTGTTGTTGATGGAATGGTTGACAAAGCGGGTCTGGCCATACGAGGCGGACATACAGCCGGAGGAGATTTACTGGGGAACCAAACTGGCGATCCTCGAGATGGTTCGCGCAGGTACTGTCTTTTTTAACGACATGTACTGGGATTTTCCCACCGTGGCACGTGCCGTTGAAGAGATGGGGATCAGGGCGACTGTTTCCACAGCGATCATCGACATCGGTGATGGATTTAAACTGGAAGATCAGATCAAGAAGAATGAGGATATGTTCCTGGCCTCCCGGGATTTCTCTGACAGGGTGCAATTCGCTGTCGGTCCTCATGCGATTTATACAGTGAGCGAAAAAGGTCTGAGGTGGGCAAAAGGGTTTGCTGATGAACACAACGTGAACCTTCACACCCATCTTTCTGAAACGGAAGCGGAAGTAAAGAATTGTTATAGCGAGCATGGCTGTAGTCCTGTTGAGTATCTCGACAGGTTGGGGTTGGTGGACGACAGGCTGATAGCGGCGCATACTGTCTGGTTGTCGGACAGCGACATCGCTTTGCTGGGCGAGAGGAAGGTTGTCTGTGTTCACAATCCCGCGAGCAACATGAAGCTGGCGGTAAATAGAACCTATCCATTCAGTCGGCTTCGTGATGCTGGGGCTGTGACGGCGATTGGAACGGATGGGGCTGGCTCAAACAACAATCTCGACATGTTTGAAGAGATGAAACTGGCTGCTCTGTTGCAGAAGTATAGCGACAACGACCCAACTGCGCTGCCAGCCGCTGAGACCATCGCCATGGCTGTCAAGAATCCTGCCGAGGCGTTCCATCTGGATGGTGGTGGTGTCCGGGTGGGTGGTGTTGCGGATTTTATTCTTCTGGATGTTCATATGCCCGAGTTTCACCCGATGCACAGTCTGGAATCTCATCTTGTTTATGCAGTGAACGGAAACGCTGTTGATACTGTCGTCTGTGATGGAAAAGTGATAATGGAGCATCGTCAGATTGAGGGAGCCGAGGAGATTGTAGCCAAAGCGGATGAGGCGGCGCGGACGCTGTTTGGACGGGTAGACAACGCGAAATAGGGTGAGTGATCATGCTAAAACCTGAAGAGACATCTCAAACGGAATCGGCTGAAACGACCCCGGAAGCGGAGTCTGGAAACGGCATTGGGGAGAACAAAACACTGCTCGGCATTCCGATTCCTGAATCGTTTTCAAAACGGACCTCGTGGCTCCAGAAGGTGCTCTTCCACATTTGGAAATTTATCCAGATAACCGCTCGCGAAGCGCTCTCCGATGGTGTACCGCTCAAGTCAACAGCACTGACATTCGCCAGCCTGCTCTTGATGATTCCATTGCTGGCAATCTCTTTCAGTTTGTTCAAAGCATTCGGTGGTGGAGAATGGTTTACTGATACTCTCCGTCCGTTTCTGATCGAAGTACTCGCACCCGGAACTGGACCAAAGGTTGCCACTAAAATTCAGGAACTTATGGATTCGGCAGGCAGCGCTACGCTCGGTGGTTTGGGCGTTTTGCTGTTGGTGTTGGCGGTGTACGGAATTTTTTCAGGTATCGAAACGACGGTCAACGCAATCTGGGATACACGTTCACGAGCCGGCACACTTCAGCGGTTGCCGCTCTACTGGGGTATGGTTACGATTGTGCCGATTCTGGTCGTAGGCTCTCTCGCCATATCCACCTATTTGCAAGCCGTTCCCATCATCAGTGAGGCTGTACGGCAGGTGGAGGTAACTGCTCAGGTTCTAAACCGCGTCCTTTCGATGACGATGATCATCGGGAGTTTTTTCCTGCTCTACAGGTTTGTGCCGGCGACGAAGGTGAAAACCACGGCGGCGCTGGCTGGGGCTCTTACGGCAGGCTTGCTCTATGAAGGGTTCAAAGCTGCATTCATCATTTATACCGCAGACTTGGTCCAGTACGACGTTATCTACGGTTCACTTGCCATCGTCCCTTTGCTGTTGATCTGGGTTAACCTCTCCTGGATTCTTGTTCTCAGCGGGGTGGAGGTGAGTTTTGTGGCGCAGAATTACTCGACGTTGCTGCTCAAACCGAAGCACTTGAAACTCTCACGTAACCAGAAAAACGCGATCGCCTACCTGTTGTTGAAAGAGGTGACCAACGCTTTCCGAGCAGAACGGGAAGAGTTGGTCCTGGATGATTGGGCGCGGCAGTGGCAGATCCCGATCACCATCGCCAACGAAACGGCTGGCCGGTTGAAGAGCGGCGGTATCATCGAATATGTCGACAGGGCCTATACAGCTGTGCTCCTCGCGCGCGCACCCGAGCGTGTTTCCATCTCGGATATCGAGGCGCTGCTCGCTCTAGAAACCGTGAACGAATGGGAGTGGCCGGCAACAGAAAATTGGAAGTGGTTGCAGGCGTGGATGAAATCACGAGAGAAAGCTTCGCTCGAGGCCTCGGAGGTTCAGACGTTGGGGGACCTGGTAGATGTTCTCAATGGCACAGTAAAAAAGCGGCGAACCAGAAAACGAGTGGAGAGTAAATAAATGGCGGCCACGTTCACCCCAAGAAATGCTTTATTGGTCGCGCGCAAGGAACTGCTTGACATCATCCGTGACCGCAGAACCCTGATGTCGATGATCGTAATCCCGCTGATTCTCATTCCGGTGATGATGCTTGGAGTCGGGTCGTTGATGGTTGCTTCTATTCAGAGTATGGAGAACGAGACTTACGATGTCGGTATCTATGGTTCGAGCTCAATTCCAGAAGTGACCGCGAAACTTCACGAGGTGGAATCCATCCGGCTTGTCGAAGTAAATTCGGACGAAGAGGAACTGAAAACCCTTATCAACGAGGGCGTATTCTCGGCAGGAGTGATCAACCGAAGACCCGTTGCTGAGGGAGAGGCTCCGGAAGTGATAGTTCTCGGAATGGAGAGCCGGGAAGCCTCATCAATAACCCGGAAACGGGTGATAACAGCAATTGAGGAACTCGCCGACGATATCTCCCTCAAACGTCTTGAGGCGATCGGCGCTCCAAAGACCATTCTTAAGCCGTTTGTTATCACGAAAGAAAACCTGGCGTCCGGTGAGCAGATGGTCAAGGCAGGACTGGCGTCTTTTCTACCGTACATCCTTATTTTAATGGCTCTTACGGGGGCAATTTACCCGGCCATTGATATGACAGCGGGCGAGAAGGAGCGCGCTACTCTCGAAACAGTATTGGCCAGTCCGGCGGCACGATCCGACATTGTGATCGGAAAACTGCTGGCTGTGATGGTGACCTCCTCGATCTCCTCACTGATTTCACTTTTTTCGCTGGTTGTTGTGGCATCGTTTGGCATGAACAGTTTTGCCATGGAGATGGGTGAAGTAATCTCGCTGCAATTCAGCGTGGGGACGGTGCTCCTCTCGATTGCTCTGATGCTTCCCATGACCGCTCTCTTCTCATCCCTGTTGATCACCATCGCAATTTCTGCAAGAAGCAGCCGTGAAGCCCAGAGCTACCTCACGCCCCTGATGTTCCTCGTGATCGTTCCTGCCATGACCTCGATGCTCCCCGGCAGCACGGGAACTATTCAAAAGGCATGGGTGCCTGTTGTAAACGTCTCAATTGCGCTGAGGGATGTGATCATCGGCGAAGTGGACTGGCAGTTGACGATCATCGCCATTGTCTCTACGCTGCTCTATGCGGCGGTTGGAGTGTTCCTCTCCGTACGTATGTTCCAGCGGGAAAGTGTCCTGTTCAAAGTCTAGCCTTTTTATGCGACGATAGCGGATGGGGACCGGTATCGCTGGAGGAAAGTTGCATCCTAGTGAAAGCCTGAAGAAATCTTCTTCATCAAAATCCGGTGGCGTCTTCATCGAGACCTACGGTTGCCAGATGAATCTCGTGGACAGCGAGATCGTCATGTCGATGCTGGAGGAGCGTGGTTACCACAGGGCGGAATCGGCCGAATCGGCTGAACTGATCCTCGTCAATACTTGCGCCATCCGTGAACACGCTGAAGTTAAAGCGATCAACAATATTGGACGGTTCGGGTCCTTCAAAAAAGGGGATCAACCCGCTCGTGTTGGCGTTCTGGGTTGCCTGTCCAAGCATATGGCTGATGGTCTTGCTGAGCAGTTGCCTTTCCTCGATTTCATCCTCGGTCCCGATGCCTACAGACGTCTTCCAGCCCTTCTCGCGGAACCCTCGCCGGAAGTACCCCTCATTTTTCGGGACGGCGGTCCTGAAGAACTCTACGACGACATTCTTCCCTCTCGCAGAAGCGGGATCAATGCGTGGGTGACGGTCTCGCGAGGGTGTGACAACCACTGTACCTACTGCGTTGTTCCAGCCGTTCGCGGCCATCTCCGCCACCGTCCGTCCGGTTCGATCATCGAAGAGGTTGAGCAGGCGGTTGCCGAGGGATTTGTGCAGGTAACCCTGCTTGGACAAAACGTCAACAGCTATCTGGATGGCGATGTGGATTTCGCCGAGCTGATGACAAGGGTTGCGCAGGTTTCTGGTTTGAAACGGCTCCGGTTCATGACAAGCCATCCCAAAGATCTCTCGCCACGACTGATTGACGTTATCGCATCGGGTGGCGTTGTCTGCCCCGAACTGCACTTGCCGCTTCAAGCCGGGAATGACCGGACGCTGCACCGTATGAACCGTGTCTACACCGCGAGCCATTACCATCAACTCGTTCAAACAGCACGCGAGAAGATACCGGACCTGTTGCTTTCTACCGATCTCATTGTGGGATTCCCCGGTGAAACGGAGGAGGAATTCCGGGATACGGAGAACCTTGTCAAAATCGTTGGCTATGATGATGCCTTCATCTACAAGTATTCCGAGCGCCCGAATACACCTGCTGCAAAACTGCCGGATGACATCCCCGAACAGGAGAAGGTGCGGCGGTTGATGCGGCTGAATGAGATCGTCCGTGCCAGTGGTCAGCAGAGAAGACTGCAGCAGATCGGACGGACCTGCAAGGTTCTTATCGAAGGCCCGAGCAGTAAAGATGTGAAGGAACAGATGGGCCGGACCCCTTCCGGGTATGTCGTGATTGTGCCGGGAGAATTTTCAGCAGGAACAGAACTGGATGTGCGAATCACGAGTTTGTCTGGCTATACTCTTAGAGGGCGAGTTGCCTGAACTGTTTGGCAGCAGAAGGAGAATGAGACCATGTGGATCGTTCGCTGGATAGTATTGCTGGTGATCATTATCGCCGTGCTGGGATTCTCCCTGCAAAATCAGTCGGAGGTAGTTACCGTGCATCTGCTCGGTTGGGAAACGGGCGAGGTGCCGCTTTACATAGCCCTGTTTATCTCCTTCGGCATCGGTATGGCTTCGTTCCTTCTAATCGCGGTTTTTCAACAGTTGCAGACGATTGGCGATCTTGCAAAGGAACGAAAACAGCGCAAGAAACTCGAGCAACAGCTTGAACAGACAAAGACACAACTGGAAATCCTTCAGAATCAGCTTGAGGATGGACAGGTTAACAAGGACTTGATGGAAGTAGAGGAATCTGTGCCTATTCGCGAGGAGATGCTGGATATCATCACAGGCGAGGAGGCTGAAAAGGCGCCTGCGAAATCAAGAACTTCAGCGAAGAAGAAGACCACGAAGCCCAGGAAAAAGAGTTGAACCCTGACACGTTCATCTGAATAGAAAAACCTCTGGCTACCCAGAGGTTTATTATTTCAGGCAATCCTGAATTGTCAGGCAATACGCCACGCCATGTGAAGCCTGTCCTGCGCTAAAATATCCAACGCGCCTGAAGCTGCGGATAAAAAGCGCATGGGACTGGATGTCACCGATACGTGAATGGGTTCGTACATAATGTCAACCGGGCGATCAAAACGAAGTATCCACGACGGCCATACACCGCCTGTGAAGACGATTTCCCGGACTCTGCGCTCGAAAATAGACACGCCTAGCGTCACCTTGTGTTTGTCAATCTGAAGTTCTCCGAACAGGTCGCCTGCCCAGATCATCGGAATGCGGTGCATGATTCTTCCAGCGATCTGGGTCTCAATCGTTAATGCGCCATCCTTGATGGTTATCTCCCGGTGATAGGGGACAGCGCCGAAGGAGCGTGCATTTCCCTGGTGCCAGGGCGGAGCCAGGCGTGTACCCACCTGTGCCTCACGATCCTGCCAGTCAGGATGCCCAATCCGTCTCGGAGACCGTTCAGTTCCAGGAATCGGCAGGCTGTAGAGGCTGCCATCGATGCTGAACGGATTGGTCCCGTTGACTGTATACTTACCGGCTAGAGAGGGTTGGCGTACGCGATTTCCCTCGATCAGCCAGGGGCCCTCACGTAAAGCCAGACCTGAGGGAGAACCGAACAGACGGGCCGAATTCGTTGGGTTATGATGCAGCCAGCCTATCGTGCCGCCCCGCGCCAGGCGTACTGTCCAATCGTCGAGTGTAATCCTGCCGCCACCCACATCGTCAATGCTCTCTTCCACTTTGTAGCTCGCCAATCGGCTCAGTTTGCGAGGCTCGGGACGATTCGCCCTGTCCAGGAGCAGGAGATACCCCATCGGAGTGAGCCATGGAACATCCGGATCAAGCAACGCTCCGAAAAGCCCTGTTTTCCAGCCATTCTCGATCAGTTTCGCCAAGCTTGCTGCTTCGGGGGAGTACTGCGCCGCGAGGACAAATCCCGTGCTCAGGGGCATGCAGGCGATTGAGGTTTCTGCGCCGCCGCCGGGGATGCCGCCTGGAGTTGTGGAACGCATCCCATAAATTGAAATCCGTTTCCAGAGTTCAATTTCTGCTTCAGCAGGATTTTTAACGCTCAGTGTCAAGTAGGCCATCGCAAGTGAGAGCGAACCGAAATCGCGGGAGTTCGGATCAGGTGACTGAAATGCATCACGGATTTTTTTCAAGCCGTCGCGTCTCACATTGGCTGAGGCCTGAGCAATACGGGCATCTCCCAGCCAATCCGCCGCAGCTTGAAGGGCTGCCGCACGTAGTGGGCGGGTTTCCAGTCCCTCAGGCACATTGGTGTGGCTGAGAAATCGGGCCGAACGTTTCATCACCTTCTGAGCGAAACTGCGAACGGTGGAGGGTGCCCGGTCGCCGAGGATCGTCATCGTCCGGGATGCTGCGAAGAGTCCATAGGCCGTCGCCTGCGCGTCAAAAAGCCCCTCTGGTGTGCACCGCACAGCTCCGTTCCGCTCGAGCATCCGGAACCACTGTTCCATAGAACGGATGGCAGCCATTTCCACCGTGGCAAGGTCAAATCCCTCCGGCAATCCGATTCCATGTTCCACAGCCAGGGCGAGAGTCAAACAGGCTTCCTGAAACCGTGGATTGACAAACCCATTGGTCCGGGATTCCGGATCAAGAATCCCCGTTTCGCCCAGCATTTGATACCGCTTCAGTGAAGTGGAAATCAGGTTCGTCAAGGATTTAATCATCTTTACAAGACTCCGCTAACGATGTAGGCCCAATTGTGTGAAGATACCGACTTCCGCACGCCGTTAGCCAGATGGGTTGGGATAAATGACGGGTAGGGCTCGACTTATTCTGCCTTGAGCATCTCCAGGGCTTGATCGAAAACCTGGCGAGGATCCAGCAATCGCATGCAGTCATGGTGCCCGAGTGGACAGCGGTTGCTCCCATGGATTTCACAGCCTCTGCAGTAGAGATCGAGCCCGATGACGCGGTCGCCGCTGCCAATGGGTGCGAATCCGAATTCGGGAATCGTTGGACCGAAGATGGCCAGCACAGGAGTCGCAACACCGACTGCGAGGTGCAGTGGGGCGGTATCGTTGGTAACAAGCAGTCGGCACTTCCGCAATAATTCAGCGCTCGCCCGAACTCCGAGATCTCCTGCAGCAACATGAACAGAACTGTTGTTCACCTCACGCCTGATCATTTCGCCTAATTCACGGTCCTCAATGCCACCAACGATCACAACAGAATGTCCAGATTCAGCGAGTAGCCGGGAGAGGGATATCCAATGTGTCCGAAGCCACCTTTTGGTTTCCCAGACACTGCCCGGTGCGATGGCGATGATCGATTCGCCGTTCGAGAGACCTGCGGATTTTAACCAGCCCAATGCTGCAGTCTCATCCGAAGCAGATTTTCTCAGGACAGGTTTGACCGGAAAATCTTTCACGGAATCTCCGAGGAGCGCAAGATTTCGCGCACTTTCGTGGAGATCAATATCCCTTTCCACGACTGTCGTGCAAAGATTCCCCGCAGGTGTTCCTTCGAAACCAATACGTCGTGGAATGCCTGCTTGTTTGGCGATTAAGCCCGAACGGTAGGAACGGTGGGGAACAAGCGCCAGATCGAAGTGATTTCCCTTAATCCTCCCAACCAGTGCGGGTAAGGCGAAGAATCCCTTGTCCCAGCGTCGCTTCGGGAGGATAAGTGTTTCACGTACTGCAGGATGGTCCTTGAAAATGGATGCCGTTGAAGGGAGGGTGAGCGTAGTGAATTCACAACCGGGCCAGAGGTCTTGCGCCGCATCGAGAAGAGGCAGCGTCAGAACTACATCTCCGAGAAATGCTGTCTGAATCAGGAGAACCCGTTCAGGAACCGATCCCCGATCCGGGGTCATCAGTTTGGCGGTATCGCCGCTCATTTGCTGAAATTTTGTTTCAGGATGGGAACGAGGCGGTCAATTTCAACTTTCAGCATATCGGCGACGTGTTCGTAGGTGTCTTCGTTTCCACCAACGGGATCAGGAATCCTTTCTGCCCTTTTCACCTCGCCCTCTGGGAAGGCGGTGATCAACGACACCTTGTCCGTCTCGTTGGGATACTGCTCGTAAATATCGTTTAGTTGTTCGGGGGTCATCACGAGTATGATATCGGCCCACTCCATCAACCCCCGGTTGACCGGACGAGTGCGGTGCTGTTGAATGTCGATTCCTCTTTTACGCATCGTCTCGACCGCGTGAAAACTGGCGCGCATGTCCACTTCTGCGGCAAGTCCGGCACTACGAACTGAAACGTTGCCCACCTTGTCATCAACAATTAGCTTTTTGAGAATTCCCTCGGCCATCGGTGAGCGGCAAGTATTCCCACGACAGATAAACAGTACATGCTGCCGGTCCTTTATCACATTCTCCGGGTTGCGCGTGCGAATGATTTCTGTGCCTCCAGGGGTCCAGCGCATCACCTCGCTGGGGCGCCCCTCTAGAGGACCGATCTGAAATACGGCGGCATCCACCTGTTCCAAAATAGCTGGGTCTAATTCCTCACGGTGAATTGGGGGAGGACTGCCGTGCAGATTTGCAGATGTGGATACAAGCAGGTCATCTAGTGCGGCGCATATGGAACGGAGGAACTGGTTGTTGGGGATGCGGATGCCGAGGGTGCCGTCGGGACCGAGGTTGTGTTTCGGCATCATCGGTTGTGCAGGTAGCACCCACGTAACCGGTCCCGGCCATCCCTCGAGGATTTTTCGCCGGTAGATTCCCTCTGGGAGTTGGATGAACCTGCCGATGCCTACCACGGTAGAGCAAAGGGTTGTCAGGGCGCGGTTTTCTTCGAGACCTTTGATCTCGCGGATACGATCCACCGCTTTCTTGTCACGTGACAAGGCGTGTAGGCCGTACACCGTGTCGGTCGGGAGAAGCAATACCTCTCCTCGTTCGAGGCGTTTGACCACCTCGACGACCACACTGGCAGGAGCATGCCCGGATCGTATCTCTGCGATTACCATCCCGATACCGTTTTGCTGAGGATGTCTTCCACGATTTTTTCCGCGGCCTCTTCAAGGCCGGCATCCCGGTCGCCGCTGCTTCCGCCCGTGTAAGGATACAGACCGAACTGGCTGATAGTCTCTTCCCAGGCAACTTTGCCCTTAACCCGATCCTCAAATCGTACACGGACACTGACTGTAATCTGGTATTGGTCCACTGTTTCATCCGCATTGTAGGCGGCGGGACGTTCGTTTATGCTTGCGATTGTCACATAGAGGATGGAGTCGGCGGTTCTGATATCGCGGACCTTCAACGTTCCGTCATTCGTGAACGTCTCAAGCAGGTTGTCGGTGATCGATTCAGCGAGCCCGAACTCTGCAGTCTGGTTTTCCACGGATGGAATGGCGATCGACTGGAGATGACCTGCGGAGGCGCCTGTGAAACTGTAATAGCCGCAGCCTGAGGCAAGGAATGCCCCCAGCAACAGGCTTGCCAGCCATTTTGATCCGATCCACGATGAACGCATATAGCTCACAAGTTGTACTCCTTGATTTTGCGGTAGAGGGTCCGCTCGCCGATTCCGAGCGCTTTTGCCGCTTTGCGCCGATTCCCGCCATTATCGTGCAGCGTCTGGCGGATCTGGTCTCGCTCCATCTGTTCCAGCGTTGGACGAGGGGAAGATTCACCCTCAACATCCATATAGGTGACAGTCTCGGGCAACGCTGGATACTGACGCCCGAGCAGGACCTGAACCAGCATTTCCTTGAGCTGAGCAACATCCCGGCGCAGATCCATAAGTTGCTGAAGAATCATTTGGTTGTCCAGATCACCTCGTGGAGCAGGAGCCAATATTGGGAGGTGAGGAAGACCGCTTCCAGGGAGTGGCAGGTGGCGCCGGACTGCAGCGCTGTCGATGGGCCCCTCACGCTCAAGGGTCAGCAATGTGGTTACGAAATGGCGTAGTTCCCGGACGTTGCCCCGCCAGGTTGCCGTCTGTATTTCATGCATGGCATCGGGCAGGATCCTGATGTGGTCTATCTGGTTTTCGCGGTAAAATTCCTCCGCAAATTGCTCAACAAGGGAGGGAATGTCGTCAGCCCTGTCACGCAATGGGGGGATGTGCAATTCCACACCACGAAGGCGGAAATAAAGGTCCTCGCGGAAACGACCCCGTTCCACGTCATGGGCCAGATCACGGTTTGAGGCTGCGATCACTCGGACATCGCTGTGCTGGGGCGTTGTTCCGCCAACCCGGAAGTATTCACCGGATTCGAGGGCGCGAAGCACCTTGACCTGCATCTCGAGCGGCATCTCGCCAACTTCGTCGAGAAAGAGTGTTGCCCCGTTGGCAACCTCGAAATAACCCTTGCGTTGACGGTCAGCGCCGGTGAAACTGCCACGTTCGTGACCGAACATTTCGCTTTCGAAAAGACCCTCAGGGATTGCCCCGCAATTAACCGGCACGAACCTCGCATCACGGCGGGGGGAGAGGTCATGGATCATCCTCGCCACCACCTCTTTACCTGTGCCGGACTCGCCTGAAATAATCACAGAGATTTTCGACGGCGCGACACGGCGGATCATCGATCTGATCTCCGCCATTGATTCGCTGATCCCCGTCAGTCGGTCCCTGACCCCAAGATTTATATTGTCGCTCATTTATCCCCCTGCGAACTACCGCTGATCTGTATCTGCATACCATCCTCAGCCCACAACGCACCTTCAACCGGTTCGGTGGATCGCTCGGAAGGTACATGGGTTAAAATTACCTGTTTCACACCTGAGGCTTTGGCGAGTTTCACCGCCTCAACCGGTTCAACGTGTGCCGTCTCCACGATCAACCCCTCGATACCCTTCAGCCTGCCGCGAAGTGGTTCCAGGCTTGCGAGGTCCGAAGAGAAAATCCAGCTCGATTCTCCAACTTCTATCGTCACACCGAAACATTCATCGTCCGTTCCATCTGCATCGCCGAGGTGGTCCGTCTTCCAGATGTCAAGGTGATGACCCGCATCCGTCGCGATTATTCCAGCGCCAAGCCTGCTGACGGTCAATTGGAACGGCAGCTTTTCTGGCGCCATTCTCAGCGCTCCCAGCCAGCTGACAAGAGCCGCGCCCAATCCTCCTGGCGCAAGAATCTGCAGTGGTGTTTTCCGTTTCTGTGCCTTGAACGCCTGAAAAAGGAAGGGAAGTCCGGCGACGTGATCGGCATGGTTGTGAGTAAGCAGAATCGTGCGGATCTCCAACCCGGCGAACTCGGGTTCAGCCAGAGTCCGTGCAACTCCATCGCCCGCGTCGATCAGCAGAGCGCCGTTTCCGCCAGTGACGAGAATCGCCGTGGGTTTTCGTCCGGCTTGTGGTTTCCCGTCCCCGCTGCCGAGTATGTGGATTGCGTGGTTCATCAGCCCTCGTTTTCCAATGCTCTCCAGCCGATATCACGGCGAAGTGTCTTGCCCTCGAACTGGATTTGGTCGCATCCCGCATAAGCCGTTTCAAGCGCCATTTGAAGCGTACCGCCAACCCCGGTCACCGCCATCACACGTCCGCCGGAGGTGATCAATTCACCGGAATCGTGCTTCGTTCCGGCATGAAACACCATCAGGTCGTCAGTCGAGCCGGGAACTCCCGTGATCGTAAACCCCTTGTCGTAGGAGCCGGGATAACCCTTCGAAGCTAAAACAACCGTGGCGGCGTACCCCTTTCGAGTGATCCGCTGCCAGTCAGTCGGTTGCAGGCCGATATGGTTCATCAGTTCGCCCAATTTGCCCATGGAAGCGGCGAGCATCAGGTCCACAAGGTCTACTCGCAGCATCGGCAGAACCGCCTGCGTCTCGGGATCGCCGAACCGGCAGTTAAACTCTAGCACTTTCGGCCCGTCGGAGGTGAGCATCAACCCGGCATACAGGACACCCCGATAGGGTGTTCCGTTCTCTTTCATCGTTTTAAGCACAGGCTCGATCACATCTTTTCCGGCAACAGCGATGATTTCCTCATCGATCATCGGAGTGGGGGAGTAGGCGCCCATCCCTCCAGTGTTCGGTCCAGTGTCGCCCTCCCCGATCCGTTTATGGTCCTGGCTGGGGGAAAGCATCAGGTAACTTTCGCCGTCGCAAATTGCCAGCAGGCTGACCTCCGGTCCCTGAAGACGCTCCTCGACCACAATCTCACTGCCAGCATCCCCGAACGTTTTTTCACCGATCATTGCATCCACGGAATACTTCGCCTCCTGGACGTTGCCACAGACAATGACTCCTTTGCCGGCTGCCAGACCGGAGGCTTTCACCACGACCGGTTTTCCAAACCCATCAATCCATGCCTTCGCCTTGCCGGGATCGGTGAACACGCCGTAACGGGCGGTCGGGATGTTGGCGGCAGTCATTAGTTTCTTGGCGAAAGATTTTGAGGATTCGATACGAGCGGCTGCTCCCGAGGGGCCGAAGACAAAGTGTTTCCCATCCGTATAAAGGTCCGCCAGCCCTTTCGAGAGCGGGACTACCGGCCCCACAACAGTCAGGGCGACGTCGTTGTCATGGGCATACCGGGCGATTCCCTCCACATCCCCGTCCGCGAGGTCAACGGGTTCCGCGAGTTCCGCTGTGCCGCCGTTGCCGGGTGCGCAACCCAGCCAGTTCACGTGTGGGCTCTTGCGGAGTTTCCAGGCCAGGGCGTGTTCCCGTCCGCCACTACCTACGATCAGGACCTTCATGATGTATTCTCTCCCCACCTTCAGATTCAATGTTGAAGCCAACCGTTTTCTTGTCATTCCCCGGCTTGTGTGCCCGTGGCGTACTTGACCGGGGAATCAAGCCTGTGTCCTGCTAATTCTCCTGGATTGCCCGATCAAGTCGGACAATGACACTATTGAACTGCCGCAGCCTTGGCGCGACCTCGCTGGTCGAACGTCAGGTTCGCTACATGAACCGCTTTTGCTGCCGGTTCTTCTCCTTTTCACGCACTTCCACCGGGACGGTGCCGGGGCGGAGACGGTCGATCTCGTCACGAATCCTCGCCGCCTTCTCAAATTCCAGCGAGTCCGCCGCACGGAACATCTGCTCCTCAAGCCGCGCGATCACCTCATCACGGGTATCCGGTGTGATCTCGTCATAATTGACATTCGGCAGCAACACATCCCCCTGAGACCGCTCGTGGGCGGCTTTGGTCTGGCTCAGGATCTCGTCCACGGTTTTCTTGATCGTCTTCGGCTCTATCCCGTGTTCTACGTTGTATTTATGCTGCACTTCACGGCGACGGTTTGTCTCCTCGATCACTTTCTGCATCGAATTGGTCAGACGGTCGGCGTAGAAAATTACACGGCCCGCCGCGTTTCGAGCCGCCCGCCCCGAAGTCTGCATCAACGAGGTCTCGCTCCGCAGGAACCCCTCCTTGTCAGCGTCCAAGATCGCCACCAGCGAGACTTCCGGCAGGTCCAGTCCTTCGCGCAGAAGGTTGATCCCGACGAGAACATCGAAATGTCCGAGCCGGAAGTCGCGCAGAATCTCTACACGTTCCAGGCTCTGGATTTCACTGTGCAGGTAACGGACACGGATGTCCAACCCGCGAAGGTATTCCGCGAGGTTTTCGGACATTCGCTTGGTCAACGTTGTCACGAGGACTCGTTCGTCCACCTCAACCTGCTTGCGAATCTCCTCAAGCAGGTCATCCACTTGCCCCTCGGTCGGCCGGACCTCGATTTTCGGATCGAGCAGGCCTGTTGGACGGATGATTTGTTCGACGAGGACTCCGTCGCTTCGCTGGAGTTCATAATTCGAGGGGGTCGCCGAAACGAACATCACCCGTTTCGCCCGCTCCTCCCACTCATGAAATTTCAACGGACGGTTGTCCATTGCGGAGGGAAGCCGGAACCCGTATTCGACCAGCACCTCCTTGCGGCTTCGGTCGCCGTTGTACATCGCGCCGATCTGTGGAATGCTGACGTGCGACTCATCAATGATTACGAGGAATTCGTCCGGGAAATAATCGTACAGGGTGAAAGGCGGGTCGCCCGGCTGCTTCCCGGTAAAATGGCGGGAGTAGTTTTCGATCCCGCTGCAAAATCCCACTTCGGCCATCATCTCGAGGTCGAAATTGGTCCGTTGCTCGAGGCGCTGTGCCTCCACCAGCTTGTTCTGACTTCGAAGTTCCTCGACCCGAAGTCTTGCCTCCTCGCGAATGGTCTTCATCGCCTCGCGGGTCTTCTCTTCACCGGAAACGTATACAGTGTTCGGGTAGATCGCCGAACCCTTGAGGGTGAGCAGCGGTTCCATCGTCACCGGGTGAAACTTGGTGATCTTCTCAACTTCATCTCCCCAGAGTTCGATACGGATCGGGGCATCATCATACTTCGGGAAGATCTCGACTACATCTCCGCGCACACGGAATTTTCCAAAATCGAGATCAAGGTTGGTGCGCTCGTACTGAATGTCCACGAGACGGTGAAGCAGATCGTCACGCGGGATCGACATCCCCGGCTCGAGGAAGAGGCCGAGGCGTTTGTATTCGTCCGGGTTGCCTAGTCCATAGATCGAGGAGACACTGGCTACGATGACCACATCATCTCGCTCGAACAGGGAGGAGGTGGCGCGGAGACGCAGGCGGTCGATCTCCTCGTTGACACTCGTGTCTTTTTCGATGTAGGTGTCGGTGGTCGGGAGGTAGGCTTCCGGTTGGTAGTAGTCGTAGTAGGAGATGAAGTATTCGACCGCGTTCTCCGGGAAGAAGCCCCGGAATTCGCCGTAGAGTTGTGCCGCGAGGGTCTTGTTGTGGCTCATCACCAGCGTGGGCAGACCCAGCTCCTTGATCACGTTGGCAACGGTAAAGGTCTTGCCGGAGCCGGTGATGCCGAGCAGCACCTGCGCGTTCTGGCCGTTACGGTAGCCGCGCACGAGCTGTTCGATGGCCTCGCCCTGATCCCCCCGGGGCTGGTAACTGGAAACGAGTTTGAATTTCGCGGGCATGTAACTCCTGAATGTCTATGTCATCACCAGCGATGCTGCAGGCGGCGCGTTGGATGCCCCTGAACTCGTCATTGGAAACGAGTTTGAGGTTCGGGGACATGCTTCTCCTGAATGACTATGTCATCACCAGCGATGCCACAGGCAGCGCGTGGTGATCCACCTGAGATAGGATTATCACTTCGAATCAGGGGATTGCCACGGCCACGTTCCGTGTCCTGGCAATGACATTAAACGCCATTCCACTGTGTCATTGCCCGGCTTGACCGGGCAATCCAGTAGCCAGGGACCATCGTGTCCCTGGGTTTTTATCCATCGCACAGTGCCCCGGCATGCGGTGATGCCGGGCTACATTACTTT
>Ga0272443_10000719_pt1 | contig 56711 bp, 50 predicted proteins | sample SSMAcet12_FD_193581 | JGI IMG/M metagenome (GOLD analysis project Ga0272443, IMG submission 193581) | Marine sediment archaeal communities from Little Sippewissett salt marsh, Falmouth, MA, United States - SSM-Acet-12 | ecosystem: Environmental > Aquatic > Marine > Wetlands > Sediment ... | reverse complement strand
GGAGGGTAGTTGGTGAACTTTCGCTCCGGTGGGGCGAGCCCACCGGGGACGGGAATTCAGAGAGACTCAACTGAAGGAGGCCGGGGGTCGGAGAGGGGGGCAAGGGATTGGTGGCAGCTTTCCGGCCGGAAGACCATTCTGCCGGAAAAATTATCTTGCGGGGGGAGGGAAATTTCGTATAGTGGATCGACGATTCGCCTCCGTAGCTCAATTTGGCAGAGCAGCGGACTCTTAATCCGTTTGTTGAAGGTTCGAGTCCTTCCGGAGGTATGAAAGACAGTAATCAGTAAGCAGTAATCGGTGATCAGTAGACAGTGATTACCGACTTACTGATTACCGATTACCGATCACTGTATTTTTGGCCCCTTCGTCTAGTGGCCTAGGATGCCAGATTCTCAGTCTGGAGACAGGGGTTCGATTCCCCTAGGGGCTATTAAAAGGGCTCCCCGGAGCAATCCGGGGAGCCCTTTTAAATGCCGCTATCCGCCTCCGCTCTTCGAGCTTCGGCGGACATAGTCGGGATCGCGATCGCTATCGAGCCATTGCCTCCCGGGCCTTTGCCTCGGGGACTTCTCTCCCCGCTTCCGTCGCTTTCTCTTCCGGCAGGACCGTGTCCAGGTAAATTTTATCGAGAAAGGCGGGGACCGTGGCCTCGAAGGGGGTCTCGGCCCGGATCCGCTCGGCCAGGGCCGCGGAGGATTCGGGCTGCCCGTGGTTGATGAAGATATGGCCGATCCGGTCGGCCTTGTTCAACCAATCGATGATCTGCCGGTAGTCGGCGTGGCCGGAGAAACTGCTCAGGTAGTGGGTCGAGGCCCGGACCGGGACCATCTTCTTGTCGATCCGGACGGCGAACTTCCGCTCGAGGATATCCTTGCCCAGGCTGCCCTCGGCCTGGAAGCCGACGAAGACCACGGCGCTCTTGGGGTCGGAAAGGTAGTTGGCCAGGTGATCGCGGATCGCCCCCACCGTGGCCATCCCGCTGGGGGCGAGGATCACCGCGGGACCGGCGATCTTGCCCCGGGGCGGGTAATTCTTCAGGGCGGGGAAGGAGAGCGGACGCTTCCCGGAGCGGATCTCCTCCTGGACCTCGTCCCGGAAGAGGTGGGAATACCGGCGGTAGACGGCGGTCAGCCGGTTGGCGTATTCGCTGTCGACGTAAACTTCGAAGGGCCGGTCGAAGGCCCCCTCCCGGATCAGCTTGTTGATGGTGTAGAGGACGTTCTGGGTCCGGTCGAGGACATAACTGGGGATGATGACCTTCCCCCCCTCGGCGATCGTCTCCGTGAGAATCTTCCGGAAGGCCGCGAGATCCTCTTCCGGGTCGTTGTGGAGGCGGTCGCCGTAGGTCGACTCGCAGATCAGGAAGTCGACTTCGTCGATTTTCTCCGTGGGCGGGAGGAGGGGATTGGACGGGTTGCCGAGATCCCCGGTGAAGAGCAGGGAGTATTCCCCGCCGCCGGCGGGGAACTCGAGGTAAACCATCGCCGAGCCGAGGATGTGTCCGGATTCCAGGAACCGGAAGCTGACGCCGTCGTCGAGGGTGTAGGGCCGGTCGTAGTCGCAGGCGACTATGGCGGAGATGGCCCGCTCGACCTGGGCCTCGGAGTAGAGCGGCTTATCCTGGGACATAATCCACTGGATCAGCCGGAGCATAATTTTGCTCAGTTCGGCGGTGGCCCTGGTGCAGTAAACCTTGCCGGTGAAACCGTGGCGGACCAGCAGGGGGATCCGGCCGACGTGATCGCCGTGGGCGTGGCTGACCAGGATGTAGTCGATCTCCCGGGCGGGGAAAGGCAGGAACCGGTTTCTCCGCTCGACCTCCCGCTCCGGGTAGCCCTCTTCCTGGAAGAGGCCGCAGTCGAGCAGGATCGTGCTCTTGCCGGTGTTGAGGAGGGTGGTCGAGCCGAAGATGGTCCCGTTGGCCCCGCAGAAGTGGAGGTAGGGGCGCGAATCCGCCCCGGCCGGGCGGACGGCGGCCGCGATCAGGAAAATGAAGGCGGCGGCGAATATGATTTTTCTCTTCACGGGTCTCCGCGGAGCGTTGATGTTTATTCAGCTTACAACCCCATAATACCACAAGGGGGGAAATCCTGCCGGGAAAAATCGACCGGAAAGGGGGTTCTGCCCGCTTGCCCAATCGCGGCGATTATGCCAGAATACCCGGCAATGAATATATCCGGGCCGGAGAGAGTCGTAATGTCGGCGTGGGAAAAGATCGCCGGCGACCTGAAGCGGGAGCGGGAGGCGGAGCGGTGTCTCTGTTTCCCCGAGCGTTTCCGGGAATACCTCCGGACCGCCGGCCTGCCCTTCGGGCTGGACGGATATCCCGGCCCGGGCGGGGAGGGGGGGAAGGCCGATCTCTTTATCGGCTGGCGGGTGCTGGAGGAGGAGAGGGAGCTGCTGTCGCCGGGGGAGATATGTTCCGCGCTCCGGCCCGGCGGGGAAGCCCGGATCTTCGGCCTCTACCGGCGGCCGGGGCGGGAAAGTCCCGGTACGGCGGCCGTCTCGCTGGGGACCGTGGCCGGCTGGCTGAAGACCGGCCCCTTCAACCGCTACACCCTGAGAAAACGGGGGATCTACTATGACTGCCGCCTGCAGAAGGATGCTTGAGACGGCCCTGGCCCTCGCCCTGCTCTTCCCGGGTCCGGCCGTCCCCGCGGGAGAGGCGGTCCGGCCGGCCGAACGGGAAACCGACATCGACCGGGTGATCCTCGAGATGGAGCGGGTCCGGGAGAACATCGACGACCTGGTCGCGGTGGTCGATCACACCGTCATCGGCCGGCCGGGCGAGCGTTCGGAGTCCACCCGGATCACGCTTTCTTTCAAGAGCCCGGACAAACTGAAGACGGAAGTCGCCGGCGGCCGGGAGGTCCTGATCAACGGGGACCGGATGTGGATTTACTCCCCGGAGCTCGGGGTGGTGGAGGCTTACGACCTGAAGGACGAGGAGCAGCGCCGGGCCACCATCCACGAGATGAGCTGGGGTCTGACCTCCCCGATCCGGGTCCTTTTGCGGGGGACGGAGCGATCCGTCTCCGTGCTTGATGACGGGACCCACCTGGTGACGGTGATCCCGGATCAGGCCGAGGCGGAGATTGAACGGGTCGAAGCCCGGGTTGACCCCCGGACCTGGCTGATCGAGACTATGGAGATCGTCCCCCGGTCCGGTCCCCGGGTGGAGCTGGAGGTCCGGGAGTGGAGGATCAACTCCGGCCTCCCCGACAGCCGCTTCGAGTTCCAACTTCCCCCGGGGGCCGAGCTCTTCGAGCCCCTGGAGACCGGGGGGGAAGTAATTCAGTAAGAAGTCAGAATCCAGAATCCAGAATCCAGAATTCCGAATTTCGTCTTCTCAACTTGCCGATGCCTGTCCTGGAAACAACCGGCGCCAAGATCCTCCGGACCCTGGAGGGTATGGGGGGGACGGTCTCCCTCCTCTTCCGGGGTATTTACTGGTTCAAGACCAGCTGGAAGTACCGCCGGGAGATCGTCGCCCAGATGCAGCTCTGCGGCGTGGAGAGTCTCCCGGTGGTGATGGTGGTCGCCCTCTTCACCGGGATGGTCCTGGCCCTCCAGACCGGCCAGGAGCTGGCCCGGTTCCAGCTCCAGGGAACGATCGGGAACATCGTCGCCGCCTCGATCTGCCGGGAGATGGGGCCGGTCTTCACGGCCATCATCGTGGCCGGGAGGGTGGGCTCGGCGATGGCCGCCCAGCTGGGGACGATGAAGGTCTCCGAGGAGGTGGACGCCCTGGAGGCGATGGCGATCAACCCGGTCCGCTACCTGGTGATGCCGCGGATCTGGGCTTTACTGGTGATGCTCCCCGTCCTGACCGTCTTCGCCAACCTGGTCGGGATTCTCGGGGGGGCGATGATCTCCCGGCTCCAGATCGGGGTCAGCTACTATTCCTTCTTCGACGGGGTGCTGAAAAACCTCGAGGTGATGGACGTCCTCAACGGGATGGTCAAGGCGGTGGTCTTCGGCCTGACCATCGCCGCCGTCGCCTGCTACCAGGGGCTGAACGCCCGCGAGGGGGCCCGGGGTGTGGGCCGGGCCACCACCCGCTCCCTGGTCTTCTCCTTTTTGATGATCGTGGTCTTCGATTACTTCATCACGGCGTTTTTTTACTGAGCGGGGCAGCAAATATGATCAAGATCGACCACGTCTGCAAGAGCCTGGACGGCAAGGTGGTCCTCCGCGACATCGACCTCGAGGTGGGACACGGGGAAGTGCTGGCGATCATCGGCGGCTCCGGGATGGGAAAGTCGGTGATGCTCAAGCACGTCCTCGGCTTCCTCCGTCCCGACTCCGGTGACGTCATCGTCGACGGGGTCTCGATACCCCGCTGCACCAGCGCCGAACTCTACGAGGTCAGGAAGACCTTCGGGGTGGTCTTCCAGTCGCCGGCCCTCCTCCAGTCCCTGACCGTGGAGGAGAACGTCTCCCTACCCCTGCGCGAGCACAGCGGCTACCCGGAGGAGAAGATCGCCGAGATCGTCCGCGACCGGCTCCACCTGGTCAGGCTCTTCGACGTGGAGTCCAAGCTCCCCGTCCAGCTCTCCGGGGGGATGCAGAAGCGGGTCTCGCTGGCCCGGGCCCTGGTGATGGATCCGGCGGTGATGCTCTTCGACGAACCGGCCACCGGTCTCGACCCGGTCCTGACCGCGACCATCGCCCAATTAATCGTTGACCTCCACCGCCGGATCGGATTTACTGCCATCGCCGTGACGCACAATATGGATTTCGCCTACAAGATCGCCGACCGGATCGCGATGCTTCACGAGGGCCGGATCATCGCCGCCGGGACTCCGGACGAGATCAAGCATTCCACCCAGCCCCTGGTCAGGGACTTCATTATGGGCGTACCGAGCAAAGAAATCCGGGAAGGATCCCCTCCGGAAACTTCCTCCGCCGCGGGATAATGACTCTGTCCGCGGAAAAGAAAGTCGGCATCCTCTTCTTCCTGGGGCTGGCCCTGCTCGCCTTCTTCACCATCCTCCTCACCGATATCCGGATCTTCGAGAAGCAATACCAGGTTACCGTCACCTTCGACCAGGTCGGGGGCCTGGAGCGGGGGGACAAGGTCGCCCTGGGCGGGATGGAGGTGGGGACGGTCAAGTCCCTGTACCAGAAGAAGGGGCGGATCCAGGTGGTGCTGGGGATCGACGAGGAGGTGGAGATTCCCCGGAATTCGATATTCCAGCTCGGCGATATCGGGCTGCTGGGCGGGAAACGGGTCGATATCGTCTGGGGGGACGAGGATTCGGGTTTCATCTCCGAGGGCGACCTGATCGAGGGGAAGGCCTCCCCGGGGCTTTCCGAGGCCATCGCCAGCCTGGGCGAGGCCGGAGAAAACGTCGACCGGATCCTGGTCTCGGTCCGGGAGACGACCGATAAAATTTCCCGGGGAGAGGGAACGGTCGGCAAACTGATCTCCGAGGACGACATCTACCGGGATATCCGGGCGATCTCCCAACGGATCGCCGCCGGGGAGGGGACGATCGGTCGGCTGGTCAACGACCCCGAGCTGTACGAGGACCTGAAGAAACTTTTCGCCGATCTCCAGGCCCTGGTCGAGGAGAACCGCCGCAAGGTGGAGGAGATCGTCGGGCAGCTGGAGGCGGCGGCCCCCTCGATCAAAGGCACGGCCCGAAACCTGGAGGAGATCACCGGAAAGATCAACCGGGGCGAAGGGACGCTGGGAAAGCTGGTCAACGAGGACGACCTCTATGCCGACGCCCGGTCCACCCTGACCTCGGTCGACACCGCGGGACAGAAAGTCTCCGATATGCTGGCCAAGGCCGAGCGGGTCCGGATCTTCCTCGGCGCGGACATCGCCTACAACTCCCGGAGCAAGCGCAGCCTGACCAAGGCCTACATCGAGATCGAGCCGACCCCGAGCAAGCTCTATATGGTCGGCTTCAGCCTCCTGGCCGGGGAGGGGACCGAGGCCGACCGGACCGACGACCCCTCGACCGAACTCGACGCCCAGATCGGCCTGCGCTTCTTCGACAACCGCCTCACCGTCCGGGGGGGGCTGCTGGAGGGCCGGGTCGGGGGCGGGCTCGACTTCCGGATCTGGGACGAGGACCTGGTCCTGACCGTCGAGGGCCGGGACGTCTGGTCGAAGGAGAAGGACGAGAACATCGATCCCTTCCTCCTCCGGGCCTACGTGGACACCAACGTCTGGTGGGGTTTCTACCTCCGCCTGGGCGCGGACAACCTCCTCGACGAGCCGGGGTTCTACGGCGGGGCCGGGCTGAAGCTGAGGGACGACGACATCAAGGTTCTCTTCGGCCTGATCAGTTTCTGACCGCCGTCCGGCAACCTCCGGCTTGACTCCGCTCCCCCCGATGTGGCATAGTACCACCCGATTTCGAGCCGGACGGCAAGCCAACGGCGAAGCACTTCAAACAGACAATGTACACGATCGAAAAAGACGGCTGGAAGTTCATCATTTTATTCGCCCTGATCGGGCTGGGATTCATCTTCCTGATCGAGGTTCTCTGGCCGCTGGGGATCCTCTTTCTCCTCCTGGCGGCGGCCACGGCCGGATTCTTCCGGCAGCCGCGGATCGATAAGACCTTTGCCGAGGGGGAGATCGTCGCCCCGGCCTCGGGTAAGATCATCGACATCCGGGAGATCGAGGAGGAGGATTTCCTCAAGGAGAAGGTCCGCCGGGTGAGCATCTTTATGTCGGTCCTCGACGAGCATATCAACTACGCCCCCCTGGCCGGGGAGGTCGCCCACCTCGCCCACCGGCCGGGCCAATTCAGGCAGGCCTTCCGGGAGGAAGCCTCGGCCGAAAACGAAGCCCAGACGATCGGGTTCCAAAGCGGGGAGCGATCCTGGATGATCAAGCAGATCGCCGGCCTGGTCGCCCGGCGGATCGTCTGCCGCTGCCGGATCGGCGAGCGGCTCCGGGCCGGCCAGAAACTGGGGATGATCCGCTTCGGTTCCCGGGTCGAGCTGTTCTTCCCCCTCTCGACGGATTTTTCCGTCAAATTGGGGGACAAGGTCAAGGGGGGGCGGACGGTGATGGGGAAGATGCGATGAGGAAGATCTACATCCTCCCCAACCTCTTCACCACGGGAAACATCTTCTGCGGGGTCTATGCGCTCTCCCTGGTCCTGCGGGGGGATCCCGAGCTTTACCCCCGGGCCGCCTGGTTCCTGCTCCTGGCGATGGTCTTCGACTTCATTGACGGCCAGCTGGCCCGGCTCTACCGGGCCACCAGCCGTTTCGGGGTCGAGCTCGATTCCCTGGCCGACTTTCTCTCCTTCGGCGTCGTCACCACCATCCTCGCCTACCGGGTGGTTTTGGAACAGTTCAAGGGTTTCGGGGTCGGGATCGCCTTTCTCTACATTGTCTTCACCGCCCTGCGCCTGGCCCGGTTCAATATCCAGGTCAACAAGGAGGAGAAGACCGACTTCAAGGGGCTGCCCTCCCCGGTGGCCTCGGGGGTGATCCTCTCCTTCTTCATCTTCAACAGCCATTTCCGGCTCGGCCTGGAGATCGTCATCCCCTTCCTGATGATCTTCCTCAGTTCCCTGATGGTCACCAACCTCACCTATCCCACCCTCCTCAGTCTTCACCTCAGGCAGAAACAGCCTTTTCTCTACCTGGTGGCGATGATCCTGATGCTGGTCATCCTGATCGCCCAGCACCAGGCGGGGGTTTTCCTCGGGTTTATGCTCTACCTCGGGCTGGGTCTTTACCAGGGGCTGCAGATCGAAGTCCGCCGGAGAAAGAATGCCCGGTTAAGATCCCGTCTGGAAGAGGCCGCCTGATCCCGGCCGCCGCCGGTGGTTCAGCCTATGCGCGCGAAAACTTCATTGCTGATTCCGCTCTTGCTCGTCCTCCTCGCCGGCGTCCTTCTCTTCCGCTTCCACTACTCCCCCCGGGTCCGGGATCGGAAACTGGAGGCCGCGGTTGAACTGGTCCGGGCCGGAGACGATCGGGCGGCGATCCCCCTATTGCGCGAGCTGGCCGGTCGTCCCCCCTTTCCCCCCGAAAGGGAAGAGACGGCGCTGCTCCTGGCCCGGGCCCTGGCCGGGTCCGGCGATCCCGGTCCGGCGGCGGAAATCTGGGCCGGGCTGGCGGTTTCCGGAGATCCCGTTATCCGGGAGGAGGCCCTGTTCAACCTGGCCCTGGCCGCGGCCCGGGAAGGAGATCCCTCCGGGATAGAGAGTTTCCTGGCCGGGTATCCCGAATCCCCCCGCCGGGGGGAAGCCCTGCTGGCCCGGGGCCGGCTCCGGGCGGCGGCGGGAGACACCGCCGGCGCCGGGGATGATTACCGCCGGGCCATCGATTCCCCCGGCCGGGAGGAGGTTCGCTCCGCGGCCCGGAAAGAACTGGGGGAGATCAACTTCTCCCGTCTTCTGTCCCGCGAAGACAATCCCCTGACCGTCACCTACCAGGTCCGCGCGGGGGATTCCCTGGCGGCCATCGCCCGCCGCCACCGGACCACTTCCGACCTGCTCCGGCGGATCAACCGGCTCAACGGGGATGTCATCCATCCCGGTCAGTCCCTGAAACTCCCCGCCGAGAGTTTCTCGGTCCGGGTCAGCAAGTCGAAGAACACCCTGACCCTTCTTTACGGGGGGGAGTTCTTCAAGGAATACCGGGTGGGGACCGGGCGGGAGAACTGCACCCCGGAAGGTGAGTTCACCATCGTCACCAAGCTGGTCGATCCCCCCTGGTTTTACGACGGCGAGGTGATCCCGCCCTTCGATGACCGGAACATCCTCGGCACCCGCTGGATGGGGTTCGACGACCCCTACGCCGCCTACGGGATTCACGGGACCACCGAACCGGAGACGGTCGGGACCCAGTCCAGCGACGGCTGCGTGAGGATGAGAAACGAGGAAGTCGAGGAGCTGTTTACTTTTCTCCCCCGGGGCAGCCGGGTGGTGATCGAGGATTAATGCCTTCGCCCGGGAGAAATCCGGGAGAACAAATCGGATGAAAGAATTTATTCAGGGACAGGAGTCGGCGCCGTTTCTCCGGAAAGCCTACATCTCCGACGCCGAGGGGATCCGGGAGATGGTCAACCAGTACGCCGCCCGGGGGATGATGCTCCCCCGCTCGCTCTCCTCGATCTACGAGCGGATCCGGGACTTCCGGGTGATCGTCGAGGAGGGGCGGGTCCTGGGTTGCGCGGCGCTCCAGGTCTGCTGGAAGGACCTGGCCGAGGTCCGGACCCTGGCGGTGGCGGAGGAACTGCGGGGGAAGGGCTGGGGGAGGAAACTGGTCGAAGACTGCCTGCAGGAGGCCGCCCGGCTGAGGATCCCCCGGATCTTCACCCTCTCCTTCAACCCGGACTTCTTCCTCAAGCTCGGTTTCGCCCGGATCGACAAGGACGCCCTCCCCCAGAAGATCTGGAAGGACTGCATCCACTGTCCCCACTTCCCCGACTGCAAGGAAGTCGCCCTGGTCCGGGAAGCCCCGCTCTAAGTAGCACAGGCATTCCTGCCTGTGTTACCCCGGGCGGCTGGCCGCACAGGCAGGAATGCCTGTGCTACCCTGCCGCCCTGATCCGCTCCAGTTCCCGGACGGCGATGATGGTCTTGCTGTCGAGGATTTCGCCGGACTCGATCTTCCGGCGGACCTCGGCCAGCGGGAGGATGACCGCCTCCAGGGCGGGCTCGTCCCCGGCGGGCTCGCCGACCGGTTCGGGGTCCTCCGCCAGAAAGACGTGGATGATCTCGTCGCTGAGCCCGAGCGAGGGGTAGTAGCTGCGGAGGTGTTCCAGTTTCCCGGCCCGGTATCCGGTCTCCTCGACCAGTTCCCGCCGGATCGATTCCAGCGGGGTCTCCCCGGGTTCGAGTTTCCCGGCGGGGATCTCCAGGGTCTCCTTCCCGGCGGCTGCCCGGTACTGTCTCACCATCAGGACCCGCTCCCCGGGAAGGAGGGGCAGGGCGGCCGCCGCCCCCGGGTGCTCGAGGATAAACCGCTCCTTCTCCGCCCCTCCCGGGTAGCCGACCAGGCAGCGGCGGAGCTTGAAAAAGGGGCCTTCCAGGAGGACCCCGTCGTTTTTTAAAGTATATTTTTTTCTCATCGGGTTTGCCGCGGCATCTCCGCCCGGCCTTCCGGTTCGGGCGGAAAAAAGGTTGAATAATCGGGAGCCTGGGCTATAATCCGCCACCCTCCGGGGAAAGCCCGGAGGTTTATTCTAGGCCGGAAAGCGATTCAATGGCCAGTTAATTTTTATCGCGGGAGAAGATTCAAATGGGAATGACGATCGCGGAGAAGATCCTGGCCGCCCATTGCGGCCGGGAATCGGTCCGGCCGGGCGAGATCGTGATGGCCCGGCTCGACCTGGCCCTGGCCAACGATATCACCGCGCCCCTGGCGATCAAGACCTTCGGCGAGTCGGGGACGCAGCGGGTCTTCGACCGGGAGAAGATCGCCCTGGTCTGCGATCATTTCGCCCCCAACAAGGATATCCGCTCGGCCGAGCAGTGCAAGGCGGTCCGCGACTTCGCCGACGCTCAGGGGATAGGGTATTTTTACGACGTGGGGACGATGGGGATCGAGCACGCGCTGCTCCCCGAACAGGGTATCGTTCTCCCCGGCGACCTGGTGATCGGGGCCGACAGCCACACCTGTACCTACGGGGCCCTGGGGGCCTTCGCCACCGGGGTCGGCTCCACCGACCTGGCCGCGGCGATGATCAGCGGGCAGGCCTGGTTCCGGGTGCCCCGGACCATCCGCTTCGTTTACCGGGGCGAGCGGCGGAAATGGGTCGGGGGAAAGGATTTGATCCTCTTCACCATCGGGAAGATCGGCGTCGACGGGGCCAATTACGCGGCGATGGAGTTCACCGGGGAGGCGATCGACAACCTCTCGATGGACGGCCGGTTCACGATGGCCAATATGGCGATCGAGGCCGGGGCCAAGACCGGTCTCTTCCCCCCCGACCGGGTGACCGAGGAGTACGTGAAGGGCCGGGCCCGGCGGAAGTACACGATCTACCGTTCCGACCCCGACGCCGAATACGCGGAGACGATCGAGATCGACGTCTCCGGGATCGAGCCGGTGGTCGCCTATCCCCACCTGCCTTCCAACGTCCGGCCGGTCCGGGAGGCGAAGGGGGTGAGGATCGACCAGGCGGTGATCGGCTCCTGCACCAACGGCCGGATCGAGGACCTCCGCCAGGCGGCGGCGGTCCTCAAGGGGAGAAAGGTCTCGCCCCGGGTCCGGACCCTGATCTTCCCCGGGACCCAGCAGATCTACCTGGAGGCGGTCCGGGAGGGGCTGGTCGAGATCTTCGTCGAGGCCGGGGCGGCCTTCTCCACCCCGACCTGCGGACCCTGCCTCGGCGGCCATATGGGGATCCTGGCCGCCGGGGAGCGGGCGGTGGCGACCACCAACCGCAACTTCGTCGGCCGGATGGGGCATCCGGAGAGCGAGGTCTACCTCTCCGGTCCGGCTGTGGCGGCGGCCTCGGCGGTCGCCGGGGAACTGGCTCATCCCGGGGACGTGGCCGGGGGGAGTGAGATCGATATCAACGGTTTGATATAGGAATGAAACCGGGGAACTCAATATCCAATATCCAACAAGGAATATTCAACTGAAGAAGGAAAGCAAGCAAGCGCAAGGAGAAAGAGGGTCGAGCCCGGCAAAATACGCGCGGGATGCCGATTCTTGGTTATTGGATATTCCTTGTTGGCTGTTGGATATTCAAAAATGGGCATAGTCTAACCCTTAACCGCTGACAGGAGAAGGTTGTGAAGTTTACCGGGAAAGTCTGGAAGTTCGGGGATAACGTCAACACCGACGAGATCCTGGCCGCCCGTTACCTGGTGACCGTCGATCCCGAGGAGATGGGGCGGCACCTGATGGAGGATATCCGCCCCGGCTTCTCCGGGATGGTCTCGCCGGGGGACATCATCGTCGCCGGGGAGAACTTCGGCTGCGGCTCCTCCCGGGAGCACGCCCCCCTGGCGATCAAGGGGGCGGGCATCTCCGCCGTGGTGGCCGCCGGCTACGCCCGGATCTTTTACCGCAACGCCTTCAATATGGGGCTGCCGATCTTCGAATCCCCCGAGGCGGCCGCCGCCCTGGAGGAAGGTGCAAAGATCGCGATCGACGCCGACAGCGGGACGGTCACCGACCTCGGCTCGGGGAAGGTTTATCCTTCCCAGCCGGTCCCGTCCTTTATGCAGGACCTGATCCGGGCCGGGGGCCTGATCAACTACCTGGCCTCCGGCAGTTTCTGAATGTCCGACCCGTCCGACTCGTCCGACTCGTCGGACAGTTAAAGAAACAGCAAAATTCACAGCAAGGAGCAACAGCTTATGACCACCTACCCGATAGCGGTGATCGGCGGCGACGGAACCGGCCCGGAAGTGGCGGCCGAGGGGATCAAGGTGATGGACGCCCTGGCCGAACGTTTCGATTTGAAGTTCGACTGGCAGTATTACGATCTGGGCGGGGAACGTTACCTGCAGACCGGGGAGATCCTCCCCGACTCCGCCCTCGAGGAACTGAAGAAATTCCGGGCCATCTACCTGGGAGCGATCGGCCACCCCGACGTCAAACCGGGGATCCTGGAGAAGGGATTGCTGCTCCGGTTGCGCTTCGAGCTCGAGCAGTACATCAACCTCCGGCCGGTCAAGCTCTACCCGGGCGTGGCCACCCCGCTCAAGGACAAGGGCCCGGAGGATATCGACTTCGTGGTCGTCCGCGAGAACAACGAAGGGCTCTACCTCGGCGCCGGCGGGATCTTCAAGAAGGGGAGCCCCCAGGAAGTGGCGGTCCAGGAATCGATCAACACCCGTTTCGGGGTCGAGCGCTGCCTCCGCTTCGCCTTCGACCTGGTCCGGAAGCGCGGCCGGAAGAATATGCTCACCCTCTGCGGGAAGACCAACGTCCTGACCTTCGCCTTCGACCTCTGGGAGCGGGCCTTCCACGAGATCGGGGCGAAGGACTACCCGGAGATCAAGCGCGACTACGCCCACGTCGACGCCACCTGTATGTGGATGGTCAAGAACCCCGAGTATTTCGACGTGATCGTCACCGACAATATGTTCGGGGACATCATCACCGACCTCGGCGCGATGATCCAGGGCGGGATGGGGATCGCCGCCGGGGGGAACATCAACCCGGAAGGCACCTCGATGTTCGAGCCGATCGGCGGTTCCGCGCCCAAGTACACCGGCCAGAAGAAGATCAACCCCCTGGCGGCGATCGCCGCCGGCCAGATGATGCTTGACTTCCTCGGCGAGGAAGAAGCCGCCGCCGCGATGGAAGAGGCGATCGTCAAGACCTGCGGTAAGCTGAAGAGCCTCTCGGCGGGGAAGATGGGCTACAACACCGAGGAAGTGGGCGACCTGGTCGCGGGATTTGTCCGGGGGTAGTTGCCTTGTAATCGGTATCGGTATCGGTATCGGTATCGAACCCGACCTGCGATACCGATACCGATACCGATTAACTTTCACTGAGAGAAAAGGAAATTATTATGTCCAAAAAGTACAACGTAGTCCTGGTCGGCATCGGCGCCGTCGGGGCGGAGATGCTGAAAGTCATTCACCAGCGGGATTTCCCGGTCTCCGATCTGAAGATCCTGGCCCGTTCCACCCGGGAGGAGGAGATCGACGGGCGGACCTACCGGGTCCGGGCGGCGGCCGTGGAGGAACTCGACGGGGCCGACTTCGTCTTCTTCGCCGGGACCGAGGGCTCCAAGGGCGCCTCGGCCACTTACGGGCCGGCCGCGATCGAGCGGGGCGCGGTGGGGATCGACAACGGGGCCGATTTCCGCCTCGACCCGGAGGTCCCCCTGGTCATCCCCGAGGTCAACCCGGAAGACCTGAAAAAGCACAAGGGCCTGATCGCCAGCCCCAACTGCTCCACCATCCAGATGCTGACCGCGGTCGCCCCCCTCCACCGGGAGAGCCGGCTGAAGCGGATCATCGCCTCCACCTACCAGGCGGTCTCCGGGACCGGCCGGGCGGCGATCGCCGAGCTCGACCGCCAGGCCCGCCAGGTCCTGGCCGGGGAAGAGGACGTGAAGTGCGAGGAGTATCCCCATCAAATCGCCTTCAACATCCTCCCCCAGATCGGCGGGTTCAAGGAGTTCGGCTTCACCACCGAGGAGTGGAAGATGGACCGGGAGACGAAGAAGATGCTCCACGACGACTCGATCAGGATCGTCTGCACCGCCGTCCGGGTGCCGGTCTTCAACGGCCACGCCGAGTCGGTCTACATCGAGACCGAAGAGCCGATTTCGGTGGAGCGGGCCCGGGAGATCCTCTCCGCCGCCCCCGGGGTGGTTTTGATCGACGAGCCGGAGGCGGGCCGTTACCCGATGCCGCTCGACGCCTCCGGGCAGGATCCGGTCTTCGTCGGCCGGGTCCGGCGCGACCCTTACGTGGAGAACGGTCTCCATCTCTGGATCGTCGCCGACAACATCCGCAAGGGGGCCGCCCTCAACGTGGTCCAGATCGCGGAAAAGATGATCGCCGACGGACTGGTATAGGGAGTGGAGAGTGGGGAGTAGGGCAGTAATCAGTAATCAGTGAGCAGTCCGCCTCGTCCGACCCGTCCGACCTGTCCGACTCGTCCGACCCGTCCGACCTGTCCGACTCGTCCGACTCGTCCGACACAAGCCCAAGGGCCCGCCCGGTATGCGCAAGCTCAAGCTGACCCTGGAGTACGACGGCACCGGCTACGGAGGCTGGCAGGTCCAGGCCAACGCCGACACCGTCCAGGGCCGGGTGGAAGCGGCCCTCCGTGAAGTCCTCCGGGAGGAGGTCCGGATCCACGGCGCCGGGCGGACCGACGCCGGGGTCCACGCCCTCGGCCAGGTCGCCCACTTCGAGACCGCCTCCGCCCTCCCGGCGGAGAATATCCTCAAGGGGGCCAACACCCACCTCCCCCCCGATATCGTTATCCTGAAGGCGGAGGAGGCCGACCTCGATTTCCACGCCCGTTACTCGGCCCGATCCAAAACTTACCGTTACCGGATCCTGCTCCGCGAGGTCCGCTCTCCCCTGGAACGGTTCCGGGCGTTGCGGGTCGCCCCGCCCCTGGATCTGGAAAGGATGCGGTCCGCCGCGAAGCCGCTCACCGGCCGGCACGACTTCGCCGCCTTCGCCGCCGCCGGCGGTTCGGTGAAGGAGACGGTGCGGAACCTGACCCACCTGGAGATCAAGGAGGAAGGTGACGGGTTGACCCTGGAATTCCGGGGCGACGGATTTCTCTACCGGATGGTCCGGAACCTGGTGGGGACTCTCCTGGAAGTCGGGAAGGGCAACCTGTCCGTGGAGGAGGTTTCCGGGATCCTTCGCTCCCGGGACCGGACCCAAGCCGCTCCCACCGCCCCCGCGTGCGGCCTGTACCTGGTGAGGGTGGATTACGGGGAATAGGGAATGGGGAATAGTCCGACCCGTCCGAAGCGTCCGAAGCGTCCGATCCGTCCGAAGCGTCCGAAGCGTCCGACCCGTCCGAAGCGTCCGACCCGTCCGAAGCGTCCGACCCGTCCGACCCGTCCGACCCGTCCGACCCGTCCGACAAAATGATCCCCGGACCGCCGCCGGAAGCCTACCCCACGGCGTAATTGTCGAAATAGCCCTGGACGAGGACGACCGGGGTCCCCTTGTCCCCGCTTCCGCTGGTCAGATCGCAGAGGCTCCCCAGCAGGTCGGTCAGCCGCCGGGGGGTGGTCCCCTGGGCGGCCATCGCCGAAACTTCCGGGTCCCGCCTCCGGCGGAGTTCGCTCCTCAGGATTTCCTCCGCCTCGGCCGCCGCGAGCCCCGCCAGCTTTTCATCGGCCAGGTACTTGATCTTCACTTCCCGCGGCGTTCCCTCCAGACCCGGGGTATGATCGACCGCCACCACCGGGTCGGCCAGTTCCCAGATTCCGGCCGCCGGGTCCTTGAAAGCCCCGTCGCCGTAGATCAGGACCTCTACCGTCTTGCCGGTCAGTTCCCGCAGCCGTTTTTGAATCTCCGTCACGTAGCGTTTCCCCCGCCCGTCGCGGGTCCGGGGGAAGAGTTTCAGCCGCTCCTCCCCCGACTTGTTGGAGCCGAGCAGGCCGTAATCGGGGTTGTGGCCCCGGCCCCGGCCGGGCCGGGAGCAGAGGTCGGCGAGCGAGAAGACCGCTTCCGCCCCGGCCCGGCGGAGGGCGTCCACCGTCCGGAACCGGGTATGGATATCGGCGGCCAGGACCCGGGGGTGGAAGTTCAGGGCGTGCTCGGGACGGTTGGTCAGGGCGATCGCGCAGCGCGCTCCCTCGGACTCGACGATTTCCCGGTAGAACTCCAGGTAATCCAGGCCGGTAAAGGGGTGAAGAAACCGCCCGAAGCGCCGCCGGTATTCATCTTCGGATAAAAGGTCGGCGGCCGGGTTGAGTCCGGAGGCGGCCAGTTCCTCCCGGTCCAGCAGCGGGTTGCCGACTTCGTCGTCCGGGTAGCTGAGCAGGACGGCGACCTCTTCCAGCCCCCGGGCCAGCCCCTTGAGGATCAGGGAGAAACGGTTCCGGCTGAGGATGGGAAAGACCACCGCGCCGCTTTTCCCGAGGGCTTCCCGGGCTTCCCCGGCCACCTGGTCCACGGTGACATAGTTGTCCTGGGCCCGGGCGACCAGGGATTCGGTGACCCCGACCACGTCCCGGTCATTAAGCCTCCAGCCCTCGTTATCCCAGGATTCCCGCAGGGCCTCCACCACCACCTCGACCGGGTCGTCCCCGGCCCGGATCACCCCGGCCCGGATCCCCCGGACCACCGTTCCCACTGTTCGTCTCTTCATCTCCCCTCCGATCTATAGATTACAGATAATGGATTTCCCCGGCCGGCCTACCCGGATAATCTCTCCCCGGATTCAACCGTCCGCTCGCCTGCCCTTTCCCGCGAAAGCAGTGCCGGATCCAGTAAAGACGATTGACTCCGATCAGCCAAGAGTATTTTCCGAGCATTTTCTTCCGAACATTTTCTTCTTGACGGGATCGGGACGGCGGTGGTAGCTTCCCTGCCTCGTTTTCCGGTCCGGTTTTATTCCGGGCGTGAAAGGCAGCTCTTCATCTCCCCTGACGGCGAGATGAAGTATTTTTCTGTCCGCCCCGGGGCCGGAATTGCCGCCTGAATGCAAACTGGATTGATTGGAGTATGAAGACATTTTCCGCCAGACCGACGGATATCGAGAGAAAGTGGTACCTGGTCGACGCCGAGGGGCAGACCCTGGGTCGGATGGCGACCCGGATCGCCGTTATCCTCCGGGGCAAGGACAAGCCGATCTACACCCCCCATATGGATACCGGGGATTTCGTGGTCGTGATCAACGCCGAGAAAGTCGTGGTCACCGGGAGGAAGGCCGACCAGAAGGAGTACCAGCGTTACAGCGGGTACCCCGGCGGCCTGAAGAAGATCCCGTTCAAGCGGATGCTGAAGACCCACCCGGAGCGGATCGTCGAACACGCGGTCCGGGGGATGATTCCGCATAACCGCCTGGGCCGGGCGATGATCAGGAAACTCAAGGTTTATGCCGGTCCGGAACATCCGCATCAAGCCCAGCAACCCGAAGTTCTGAAAATATCTTAAAAAGGTTGGATATGAGCGAAATGGTAAGGTATTACGCCACCGGCCGGAGAAAGACGGCCGTGGCCAAGGTCTGGATCCGCCCCGGGGTCGGCAAGTTCAGCGTTAACGACTCCTCGGGGCTGGAGGATTATTTCCACCGCGACACCCTGGTGACTATGGTCAAGGCGCCTCTCCAGGTGACCGACAATATGGGCCGGTACGACGTGATCGCCCGGATCTCCGGGGGAGGAAAGTGCGGCCAGGCCGGGGCCCTCTCCCACGGGATCGCCCGGGCCCTGGTCGAGTCCAACGCTTCCCTGCGGTCGCCATTGAAGGCCGCCGGGCTCCTGACCCGGGACCCGCGGAAGAAGGAACGGAAGAAATACGGACAGCCGGGGGCGCGAAAAAAGTTCCAGTTCTCGAAGAGATAATCCTTCTCTCCAGGTCAGGCTGTCTCTCCGAGACGAAAAAAGCAGGCGGGAAGCCTGCTTTTTTCATCTCCGGTTTTATCCGTTATTGTTATAATTAACCGAGGTAAACTGCAATGAACCGGAATCCGATCAAGACGGCGGTCGTCGGGGCCACGGGTTACACCGGCCTCGAGATCGTCAACCTGCTTTTGAATCACCCGGGGGCGGAGATCACCTCCCTGACCGCCAAGGTGGACGAGACGGTCGCCATCGACCGGATCTTTCCCGCCCTGCGGGGGCGGCTGGAGATGGAATGCTCCAACCTCGACGTCGACGACGTCTGCGGCAAGGCCGAACTGGTCTTCCTCGCCCTCCCCCATACCGTCTCGATGCTCTTCGCCCCCCGCTTCGTCGAGGCCGGGAAGAAGGTGATCGACCTCAGCGCCGATTACCGCTTTCCCGCCGCCGCCGATTTCGAGAAGTGGTACGGGGCGACCCACCGGGACCCGGAAGGCGTCGCGGGGGCCGTTTACGGGCTCCCCGAGCTCTTCCGGGAGGAGATCGCCTCCGCCCGACTCCTGGCCAACCCCGGCTGCTACCCGACGGCGACGATCCTGGCCTGTTACCCGGCTCTCCACGCCGGACTGGTTATACCCGAAGGGATCATCGTCGACGCCAAGACCGGGGTGACCGGGGCGGGGCGGAAGGCCAGCCTGGCGCTTCTCTTCCCCGAGGTCAACGAGAACTTCAAGGCCTACAGCCTGGGCGCCCACAAGCACACCCCGGAGATGGAGGGAGTCCTTTCCCGGGCGGTCGGCCGGGAGGTCCGGCTGGAGTTCGCCCCCCACCTCCTCCCGGTCAACCGGGGGATCCTCTCCACCATCTACCTGAAACTGGAAAAGGAAGTCACTGAAGAGGAAATATACGGCCTCTACCGGGAGCAATACGGCCGGGAGCCCTTCGTCCGGGTCTATCCCCCGGGGGAACTGCCCCAGTTGAAGGACGCCGTCGGGACCAACAACTGTCTCCTCGGCTTCAAGGTCAACCCCCGGACCGGGAACCTGATCGTGGTCAGTGCCATCGACAACCTCTTGAAAGGCGCCGCCGGCCAGGCGGTCCAGAATATGAACATAATGTTCGGTCTACCCGAAACCGGGGGATTGCCCTGACCTTTTTTAATCGCTATTGGGATCGCTATCGAACCCCCGGCGCCCAGGTAATTATGGAAACCAAGTTGACCAGGCTGCATCCCCCCCAACTTCCCCGGGGTTTCATCGCCGCCGGCGGGTCCTGCGGGGTGAAGAAGGACGGCGGGCCCGATCTCGCCCTGCTCTACTCCGAGTCGGAAGCGGCGATCGCCGCCGCCTTCACCACCAACCGGGTGGCGGCGGCCCCGGTCCGGCTGAGCCGGGAAGTGGCGGCCTCCGGCCGCTGCCGGGCGGTGATCGCCAACAGCGGCTGCGCCAACGCCGCCACCGGCGAGAAGGGAATGGAGGACGCCCGGAGGATGGCGGAAAAGACCGCGGCCGCCCTTGATCTCGACCCCGCCCTGGTGGCGGTAGCCTCGACCGGCCGGATCGGCCGCTACCTCCCGATCGACCGGATCGAGCGGGGGATCGATGAACTGGCCTCCGTCATCCGGGAGGGCGGCAACGAATTCGCCCCGGCGGCGATTATGACCACCGACACCCGCCCGAAAGAGGTCGCCTGCGATTTCGAGGCCGAAGGAAGACCGGCCCGGATCTGGGGGATCGCCAAGGGCGCCGGTATGCTCTACCCGAAGATGCGGGTGGCCGCTCCGCCCCGGGCCACGATGTTCTGTTTCCTCCTCACCGACCTGGCCGCTGACCCCGGTTTTTTGAGATCCGCCCTGGCCGCCGCCCTCGAACAGTCGTTCAACCGGATCACGGTGGACGCCGATACCAGCACCAACGACACGGTGATTCTGCTGGCCAACGGCCGCTCCGGGGCCAAGGCCGGGCCTGGCTCGGCCGGGGCCACGGCCTTCCGGGCAGCCCTGGACCGGACAAGCCGGGAACTGGCCTGGATGATCGTCGCCGACGGCGAGGGGGCGGGCAAGTTCGTCGCCATCGAAGTGACCGGGGCCGCGAGCGATGACGACGCCCGGCGGGCGGCGGCGGCGGTCGCCAACTCGCCGCTCTTCAAGTGCGCCCTTTACGGGGAGAACCCCAACTGGGGGAGGCTCCTGGCCGCCCTCGGTTATTCCGGGGCGGAGTTGGAAGAGGGGAAAATCGCCGTTTGGGCCGGTGAACTCGAGGTGGTCCGCGGCGGGCTGCTGGTCGAGGTCGCGCCGGGCCGGGCCGAGGAAGAGCTGCGGCGGGAGAAGATCTCGCTTCGGGTCGATCTCGGGCTTGGGGAGGGGAGGGACGTATATTATACCTGCGACTTCACACCGGAGTACGTGGAGATCAACAAGGAGTAACCGGACGCCCGGTTCCCGGCGAGAGAAAAAATGAAAAAGATCATCGAGAAAGCGGCGGTCCTGATCGAGGCTCTCCCCTACATCCAGTCGTTCCAGGGCAAGGTCGTGGTCGTCAAGCTGGGGGGGTCGGCGATGACCTCCCCGGCCTGCGTCGAGGGGGTGCTCAGGGACGTGGTCTTTATGGAGGCGGTGAAGATGAAGCCGGTGGTGATCCACGGCGGGGGCAACGCCATCAGTCTCCGGATGAAGGAGGCCGGGATCACCCCCCGTTTCGTCAACGGCCAGCGGGTCACCGATCTCAAGGTGATCAAGATCGTGGCCGAGGTCCTGGCCGGGATCAACCGGGACCTGGCCGCGCGGATCGCGGATCTCGGCGGGAAGGCGGAGAGTTTCAGTTCCCACGAGAACCGGGTGATTACCGCCCGCAAGCTCGCCCCTCCCGACCTCGGTTTTGTCGGCCGGGTGGATACGGTGGCCACCGAGGCGATCCGGAAGGCTTCCCGGGCCGGCCGGGTCCCGGTTATCGCTCCCCTGGGGGCCGATGAGAAGGGCCGGCTCTACAATATCAACGGCGACCTGGCGGCCGGGGCGATCGCCGGGGCGCTCAAGGCCGAGAAACTGGTCTTCCTGACCGACGTCGAGGGGATTATGACCCGGGACGACGGCTCCGGGGATAAGCAGGTCCTCTCCTCCCTGAAGCGGGAGGAGATCAACCGCCTGGTCGAGGAAGCGACGATCGCCGGGGGGATGATCCCCAAGGTCACCGCCGGGCTGGAGGCCCTCGACCGGGGGGTGAAGAAGATCCACATCATCGACGGCCGGATCAAGCACTCGCTCCTGCTGGAGATCTTCACCGACAAGGGGGTGGGGACCGAAATCGTGGGATAGAAGTTTTTAGGGGCGAGGAATATCTCGCCCGCGAAATTCAAAATGACCGTAGGGGCGAGGCATGCCTCGCCCGCAAAGTTCAAAGTTGCCGCGGCCGGGCTCCGGCGAATCGCTATCGCTATCGGGATCGCTATCGGGATCGAAGTCCGGCCGGATCGAGTACGAGAACGAGTACGAGTAGGAGTACGACACAAAGTTTAAAGTGCCTAAAGTTCGAAGTGCCTGAAGTTGCCGCGGCTTTGATCAAGCCCCCGCAGGGGGCGATACAAAAATAGCCACGGGCGCAAGCCCGTGGGGTTATGGATCCAAGAAAAATCTAAGCCCCCGCGGGGGGCGACACAGAAGAAGTTTAAAGTGCCTAAAGTTCGAAGTGCCTGAAGTTGCCGCGGCTATGATCGAGCCCCCGCAGGGGGCGATACAAAAATAGCCACGGGCGCAAGCCCGTGGGGTTATGGATCCAAGAAAAATCTAAGCCCCCGCAGGGGGCGACACAGAAGAAGTTTAAAGTGCCTAAAGTTCGAAGTGCCTAAAGTTGCCGCGGCTTTGATCAAGCCCCCGCAGGGGGCGATACAGAAATAGCCACGGGCGCAAGCCCGTGGGGTTATGGATCCAAGAAAAATCTAAGCCCCCGCAGGGGGCGACACTATTCAGCCGGAGATTTTCTCAAAGGATTAATCAGGTTATGAACGAGACCGAACGGATAATCAGCGAACACGATCAATTTGTCCTCCAGACCTACACCCGCAACCCGGTGGCGGCGGTGAGAGGGGAGGGGTCCTGGATCTGGGATGCCGAGGGAAAGAAGTATCTCGATTTCTTCCCCGGCTGGGGAGTCTCCGGCCTCGGGCATTGCCACCCCCGGGTGGTGGATGCGGTCCGGGAGCAGGCCGGGAAACTCCTCCATATGCCCAACAACTTCTATAACGAGCTGGCCGGCCGCCTGGCCCGGATCATCATCGAAAAGTCCTTTCCCGGCCGGGCCTTCTTCGGCAACTCCGGCGCCGAGGCCAACGAGGGGGCGATCAAGCTCGCCCGCCGCTTCGGCGAGCCGGACGGCCGCTTCGAGATCCTGACGATGAAGGCCTCCTTCCACGGCCGGACCCTGACCACCGTCACCGCCACCGGCCAGGAGAAGTACCATTCCGGCTTCGGTCCCCTCCCTCCCGGTTTCCGCTACCTCCCCTTCAACGATATCGAGGCCCTGAGGGGGGCGGTCTCCGAGAAGACCGTGGCCGTGATGCTGGAACTGATCCAGGGCGAGGGCGGGGTCCACCCGGCCTCCGGGGATTACGCCCGGGCGGTCCGGGAGATCTGCGACGCCGAAAATATGCTGATGATCGTCGACGAGGTTCAGACCGGGATGGGCCGGACCGGCGATTACTTCGCCTTCCAGGGTTACGGGATCGTCCCCGACCTGATGACCCTGGCCAAGGCCCTGGGGGGCGGCCTCCCCATCGGGGCGCTGGTGGTGAAGGAGGAGTTCGCCGGTTTTCTCCCCCCGGGGACCCACGCCTCCACCTTCGGCGGCAGCCCGGTGGTCTGCGCGGCCGCCCTGGCGGTCTTCGCCGCGATGGAGGAGGAGGGGGTCATCGAAAACGTCCGCCAACAGGGCGCCTATCTCCGCGGTGAGCTGGAGAACCTGGCCGCCGACTTTCCCCTGATCAAGGAGGTCCGGGGGAAGGGGTTGATGCTGGGGATGGAGCTGGACCGGGAGGGTAAGCCGATCGTCGACCGTTGCCTGGAGAAGGGGATGATCGTCAACTGCACCGCCGGCAACGTTCTGAGGGTGATGCCCGCCTGCAACATCGCCCGGGAGGAGATCGACCGGGCGGTGGGGATTTTGCGCGAAGCCCTGGACGAGGAGACAAAGTAGGAAATAATCAAGGACCCCGAAGGGGTCCCACATTATAGCCCGGGGTTCCACCCCGGGGTGAAACGGGATAAAATGTCAACAGCCGCACCCCAAAGGGGTGCCACATCAATAATCGCTATCGCTATCGGGGCACAGGTTTCGATAGCGATCCCGATAGCGATCCCGATTGAGATTAATTTAACTCAGATTGCCGAAACGGATGAAAAAGGACCCCATAGGGGTCCCACATTATAGCCCGGGGTCCCACCCCGGGGTGAAACGGGATAAAATGTCAACAGCCGCACCCCAAAGGGGTGCCACATCGTAATCACTATCGCTATCGGGATCGCTATCGCTGTCGAGGTCCGGGTTTCGATAGCGATCCCGATAGCGATCCCGATAGCGATTATCATATTCAAACCAGAGGAGAATTAATATGAGCAAGGTGGTTCTCGCCTATTCGGGGGGGCTCGACACCTCGATAATTTTGAAATGGCTCCAGGAGGAGAAGGGTCTGGAGGTGGTGGCCCTGATCGTCGATCTCGGCCAGGCGGAGGAAGTGGAGGCGGCGGCCGAGAAGGCGAAAAAGACCGGGGCGGTCAAGGTCTACGTGGAGGACGTCCGCGAGGAGTTCGTCCGCGACTTCGTCTTCCCCGCCCTCCAGGCCAACGCGGTTTACGAGGGGACCTACCTTCTCGGCACCTCCCTGGCCCGTCCCCTGATCGCCAAGAAGATGATCGAGGTCGCCCGGAAGGAAGGGGCGAAGTACGTCTCTCACGGGGCGACCGGGAAGGGGAACGACCAGGTCCGGTTCGAGGTCAGCTGCCTGGCCCTGGAACCCTCGATCGAGATCATCGCCCCCTGGCGGGAGTGGAACCTGAGGTCCCGGAGCGACCTGATCGCCTACGCGGAAAAGCACGGGATCGAGATCCCGGTGACCAAGGAGAAGCCCTACTCCAGCGACCGCAACCTCCTCCACATCAGCTTCGAGGGGGGGATCCTCGAGGACCCCTGGAACCGGCCGCCCGACGATATGTTCGTCCTCTCCGTCTCCCCCCAGGCCGCCCCCGACCGGACCACCGTGGTCGAGATCGACTTCGAAGAGGGGATCCCGGTCGCGGTCGACGGCGAGAAGCTCTCGCCGGCCGCCCTTCTCGACCGGCTCAACCGGCTGGGCGGGGAGAACGGAATCGGCCGGGTCGACGCGGTCGAGAACCGGTACGTGGGGATGAAGAGCCGGGGCGTTTACGAGACCCCGGGGGGGACGATCCTCCATACCGCCCACCGGGCCCTGGAAACGATCACCCTCGACCGGGAGGTCTTCCACTTCAAGGACTCCCTGATCACCAGGTACTCCGAGCTGGTCTACAACGGCTTCTGGTTCGCCCCCGAGATGGAGCTGCTCCGCCGGACCGTCGCCGACAGCCAGCGGGACGTCACCGGGACCGTCCGGCTGGAGCTCTACAAGGGCAATTGCCGGGTCACCGGCCGGAAGTCACCCCGTTCCCTCTACGACCCGCAGATGGTGACCTTCGAGCAGGATGACGTCTACCGGCAGAGCGACGCCACCGGGTTCATCCGCCTCAACGCCCTGAGACTGAAGATCCGGGCCCGGCTGAGGGGAAAGGCTGCCGGGAAGGAAAATAGCGAATGACGGGAGGTCCAGGATGACGAAGAAACTCTGGGGAGGAAGATTCAAAAAAAAGACCGCCGGGCTGCTCGAGCGCTTCGGGACCTCTCTGCCCTTCGACCGCCGGCTCTACCGGGCGGACATCCGGGCCGGGATCGCCCACGCCCGGGTCCTCAAGGAGGGGGGCTACCTGACCGCCCGGGAGCGGGACCGGATCATCGCCGCCCTCCGGGAGATCGAGTCCGAGATCGACTCCGGGAAGGTCGATCCGGCCTCCGGCTGCGAGGATATCCACAGCCTGGTCCTCGGCCGGCTGGCGGACCGGGAGCCCGCCCTGGCCGCCAAGCTTCACGCCGGCCGCTCCCGCAACGACCTGGTCGTCCTCGACACCCGGCTCTACCTGAAGGAGGAGCTGGCCGTGATCTCCGGCCTGGTCCGCGGCCTCCAGGCGGCCCTGGTCGGGAAGGGGGAGGAATACTCCGACCTGGTCATCCCCGGCTACACCCACCTCCAGCCGGCCCAGCCGGTCCTGGCCGCCCATCACCTGCTCGCCTACGTCGAGATGCTGGAGCGGGACCGCTCGCGCCTGGCCGCCGCCGCCGATCGGCTTGACCTCCTCCCCGCCGGCTCCGCCGCCCTGGCCGGTTCGGGACTGAAGCTCGACCAGAAGCTGATGGCCGATCTGCTCGGCTTCCGGGGCGTGGCCCCCAACAGCGTCGATACCGTGGCCGACCGGGACTTCGTCCTCGAGGCGCTGGCCGCGCTCGCCATCTGCGGAACCCACCTCTCCCGGTTGGCCGCCGAGCTGGTCCTCTGGTCCTCCGCCGAGTTCGGATTCGTCGAGATCGACGAGAGTTTCTGCACCGGCTCCAGCTTTCTCCCCCAGAAGAAGAACCCCGATCCGGCCGAACTGGTCCGGGGAAAGACCGGCCGCCTCGCCGGAAACCTCCAGGCGGTCCTGACCGTCCTCCACGGGCTGCCCCTGGCCTACAACCGGGACCTCCAGGAGGACAAGGAGCCGCTCTTCGACTCGATCGACACGGTGAAGGATTCCCTGGAGATTATGGCCGCGGTGGTGGCGACGCTGGAATTCAACCGGGCGGCCGTCCGGCGGGCCCTCTCCCGGGGGTTCCTCTCCGCCCCCGACCTGGCCGAGCACCTGGTCGAGCGAGGGGTCCCATTTGCCGAGGCTCACCGGTCGGTCGGGGAACTGGCGGCCTGGGCGGCGGAGGAGGGGAGAGAACCGGGCAAGATCACCCTGGAGGAGCTGCGGGAGTTTTCGGCCGCCTTCGAACCGGGGGCGTTGAAACTGCTCGACCCGGCCGCCTCGGTCCGGGCCAAGAAGACCGTCGGCTCGACCAACCCCGGTATGGTCAAGCGGAACCTGGCGAAGTGGAAGAAGAAACTCGCCCGGTAAAAAAAATCACCGTGGAGACGCGGAGAACGCGGAGAAATGATTTATAGTCTGTTGTATATGAGCCGGCACCGGTTGTCTGTAACTGTAGTAACTTTGAACTTCGAACTTTGAGGGCGAGGCATGCCTCGCCCCTACTTCAGGCACTGATTCTATGAATTTAATGATCAACTCCGGTTCCTGGGATTACCGGGATGGGGAACTTTACTGCGAGGATGTCCCCCTGGAAAGGATCGCTCGCCGGGTGGGGACCCCGGTCTATGTTTACAGCCGCCGCCACTTGATCGAGGCCTACCGGGAGATTACCGCCGCCTGGCGGGGCCGCTCCCACCTGGTCTGCTTCTCGATGAAGTCCAACTCCGCGGCCGCGGTGGTCCGGACCCTGGTCGAGGCCGGTTCGGGGGTCGACGTGGTCTCCGGGGGCGAACTCTACCGGGCCCTGCGGGCCGGCGCGCCCGCCGACCGGATCGTCTTCGCCGGGGTGGGGAAGACCGAGCGGGAGATCGTCGAGGGGATCGAGGCCGGGATTCTCTTCTTCACCGTGGAGTCTTTCCCCGAGCTGGAGCTGATCGACCGGACGGCCCGGAGGCTGGGAAAGACCGCCCCGATCGCCCTGCGGGTCACCCCCGACGTCGACCCCAAGACCCACCGCTACATCACCACCGGCAAGGCCGAGAACAAGTTCGGACTCGACCGGGAGGCGGCGCTGGATTTTTACCGCCGCTGCCGGGAGCTGCCCGGGGTCGACCCGGTCGGTATCCATATGCATATCGGTTCCCAGATTCTCGATCCGGCCCCTTTCCGGGAGGGGGTGAAGAGGCTGGTCGCCCTGCTGAAGAAGCTCAAGGGGGAGGGGATAAGCTTGAAGTATCTCGACATCGGCGGCGGGATGGGGATCAGCTACCGGGGGGAGGATCCGCCCCCGGCCTCCGCCTACGCCGCCGCCCTCCGGCCGCTTCTCCAGGGGCTGCGGTTGACGGTGATCCTGGAGCCGGGCCGTTTCATCACCGGGAACGCCGGGGCCCTGGTGGTCTCGGTCCTCCAGGTGAAGAAGAAGGCCCGGCAGTACTTCGTGATCGCCGACGGCGCGATGAACGACCTGATCCGCCCCGCTCTTTATCAGGCCTGGCATCAGATCGTACCTGTCCGCCCGTCCTCGGGGCCGCGGCTCCGTTTCAACGTCGTCGGGCCGGTCTGCGAAACCGGCGACGTCCTCGGCGCCGGCCGGCGGTTCCCGGAACCGTCCCCCGGCGACCGGCTGGCCGTCCTCTCCGCCGGGGCCTACGGCTCGGTGATGGGCTCCAACTACAACTCCCGTCCCCGTCCGCCCGAGGTCCTGGTTGACGGGGATCAATTCCGGACCGTGCGCAGGCGGGAAACCTACCGCGACCTGGTCCGGGGGGAGTTGGGATAATGCTCTTCCTCCCGGACTCCGGGAAAATCCCGGTTCCCTGAGGTAAAATCGCCATCGCTATCGCAATTGGCCGGGCAAAATCCTTGAACCGGGATCTGACCTGAGATAGAATGAACCTGGAATTCACGAAAATGCAGGGTCTGGGGAACGATTTCCTCCTCCTCGACAACCTCGACGGGAGCCTCGAACTATCCCCGGAAACGGTCCGGTTCCTCTGCGACCGCCACTTCGGGGTCGGGGCCGACGGGGTGATCACCGTATCTCCTTCCGCCCGGGCCGACCTTGGGATGCGGATCTTCAACTCCGACGGTTCGGAAGCCGAGATGTGCGGAAACGGCATCCGCTGTTTCGCCCTTTACGCCCGCGATCGCGGACTGGTGGCCGGTCCGGAGTTGAGCGTGGAGACCCCGGCCGGTATCGTCCGGCCCCGGATCGAAGGGGAGACGGTGGCGGTCGATATGGGGGAGCCGGTCTTCGACGCCGAGAAGATCCCGGTCAACCTCCCCGGGGAGGCGATCGACTATCCGATCGTCTTCGCCGGCCGGGCGGTCTCGATCACCTGCGTCTCGATGGGCAACCCGCACTGCGTGATCTTCTACCCTCCGGGAGAAGTTCTTCCGGTTGAGGAACTGGGGCCGGTGATCGAGACCGACCCGATCTTCCCGGAGCGGACCAACGTCGAATTCATCCGGGTTCTCGGCGAACGGGAGATCGAGTTCCGGGTCTGGGAACGGGGCGCGGGGATCACCCTGGCCTGCGGGACCGGGGCCTGCGCCGCCGTGGCCGCCGCCGCCCGGACCGGCCGGACCGGGCGCGAGGTCCTGGTCCATCTCCCGGGCGGAGACCTGGATATCGAGTGGCGGGAGGACAACCGGATATTGATGACCGGCCCGGCTGAAGAAGTGTTTAGCGGCCGGATAGAAATTTAGGGAATGGGGAATAGGGAATGGTAATCAGTAATCAGTGAGCAGTGGCCGGAGTGTCCTTTTCGTCCTTTAAGTCCTTTTCGTCCTTGGTGGCAAAGTCATCGCGTTATAAGGCCGTAAGCAATAAACAAACTTTCGCGAAGATTAGCGCGATTCGCGGTTAATAAAAGGGGCCGAGGCGGGGGGAGATTCGTGAAGATTTGTGAGGATTAGTGGCTAAAAAAAAGGGGCCGAGGCGTGGGAGTAATTCGCTTTAATTCGTGGAATTCGCAGACAGGAGGGTAATTATGTTTCAGGGATCAATGGTCGCCATAGTGACCCCGTTCAAGGACGGGGAGATCGATTTCGACACTTTAGGGAAGCTGATCGAGTTCCAGATCAAGAACGGTACCGACGCCATCGTCCCCTGCGGGACGACCGGGGAGTCGCCGACCCTCTCCCACCAGGAACACGACCGGGTGGTGCAGTACGTGGTCGAGAAAGTCTCCGGCCGGGCCAGGGTGATCGCCGGGGCCGGGTCCAACAGCACCGAGGAGGCCCTCCGCCTGACCGAACACGCCGAGGAGGTGGGGGCGGACGGCGCCCTGGTGATCACCCCCTATTACAACAAGCCGACCCAGCGGGGCCTGATCGAGCATTTCCGGAAGATCGCCGAGGCGACCGCCATTCCCCTGGTCCTCTATAACGTTCCCGGCCGGACCGGAGTCAAGCTCAATCCGGAGACGATCGCCGAACTGGCCGTGATCGAGAACATCGTCGCCGTCAAGGAGGCCTGCGGTTCGGTGGACCAGGTCAACCAGATCCTCAACCTCTGCGACATCACCGTCCTTTCCGGGGACGATATGCTCACCCTGCCGATGATGTCGGTGGGGGCGCGGGGCGTGATCTCGGTCGCCGCCAACATCGTTCCCCGGGAAGTCAACCTCCTGGTCCACGCCGCCCTCGACGGCAACTGGGACGAGGCGAGAGAGCGCCATTTCCAGCTTTACTCGCTCTTCCAGATGATGTTTCTCGAGACCAACCCGATCCCGGTCAAGACCTCGCTGGCGATGATGGGAAAGGTGCGGGAGGAGTTCCGGCTCCCCCTCTGCGGGCTCTCCCCCGGGCACCGGGTGGAACTGGAAGAACTGCTGCAGAGATACCGATTGCTCTGATTTCCGCTTCAAGGAAATTAAAGCGTGGAGAATTAATAATGACGATTAAGATAATAGTCTGCGGAGCGGGGGGAAGGATGGGGGGGAGGATTATCGCCTGCGCCCGGTCGGAGCCTGACCTGGAGATCGCCGGCGCGGTGGAGCGGCCCGGTCACCCCGGCCTCGGCCGGGACGCCGGCGAACTGAGCGGAACGGGGAATCTGGATTGTCCCCTGGCCGATTCCCTCTCCGGGGTGATCGGGCGGGGCGACGTGGTGATCGACTTCTCCGCTCCGGAAGCGGCGGTGGAAACCGCCGCCGCGGTTGCCGCCGCCGGCAAGTCCCTGGTGGTCGGGACCACCGGCCTGGGGCCGGAAGGGGAGAAGCGGCTCCGGTCGGCGGCGGAGGGGATCGCCTGCGTCTTTTCGCCCAATATGTCGGTCGGGGTTAACCTCCTCTTCCGCCTGGTCGGCGAGACCGCCGAAGCCCTGGGGGACGCTTACGACGTCGAGATCGTCGAGGCCCACCACCGGCTGAAGAAGGACGCCCCCAGCGGGACGGCGAAGAAGATCGCCGAGATCGCCGCCTCCGCCCTCCGCCGCGACCTCGACCAAGCCGCGGTTTACGGGCGGGAAGGGCTGGTCGGGGAACGGACCCGGGAGGAGATCGGGATCCACGCGGTGAGGGCCGGGGATATCGTCGGGGAGCACACCGTGATCTTCTCCGCCCCCGGGGAGCGGCTGGAACTGGTCCACCGCGCCCACAGCCGGGATACTTTCGCCCGGGGGGCCCTCCAGGCGGCCCGCTTTGCCGCCGCCGCCGGCCCCGGTTTCTACTCGATGCGGGACGTTCTCGGAATCTGAGTGAAACGGTAATCACTAATCGGTCCCCGGGGCAGCCGGGGGAGATTAAACAAGGAGAAACTTTCGATGTTTTACACGGTTAAGAACAAGATCGACCTGCTGACCGAAGAGGGGTACATCACCCGCTACGACACCCCCCAGATCACCTGGGAACGACTCCGGGCGGGCGAGCCGGTCCTCTTCAAGCTGTTCAAGGATGGTCAGGTTGTCCGGCAGTTCGTCGCCGAACCCGACAAGCTCGGCGTCCATTTCCGGGAGCTCCCGGCCACCGACGACTACTGCCGTTTCCACGAGGAGCCGATTAAGGAAGTGGGGGATTGAGTATGAGTTTTGAATTTTCTCTGCGGCTACAGAAGCTCCCTCCTTATCTCTTCGCCGAGATCGACAAGGCCAAGCGTCGGCTGAGGAACGAAGGCCGGGAGCTGATCGACCTCGGGGTCGGCGACCCCGACCGGCCCACCCCGCCCCATATTATCGAGGCGCTCTCCCGGGCGGCCCGGGATCCGGCCAACCACGCCTACGCCCTCGACTTCGGGATGCCCGCCCTGCGGGAGGCGATCGCCGGCTGGTACCGCGACCGCTTCGGGGTCGAACTTGACCCGGATACCGAGGTTCTGCCTCTGCTGGGAACCAAGGAAGGGATCGCCCACGTCCCTTTGGCCTTCGTCAACCCGGGGGAGAAGGTCCTGGTCCCCGACCCCGGATACCCGGTTTACGCCTCCGGGACGATCTTCGCCGGCGGGGTCCCGGTCCGGATGCCGCTGGTAGCCGAGAACGGCTTCCTCGCCGACCTTGACTCGGTCGACGAGGAGGACGCCTCCCGGGCCCGGCTGCTCTTCCTCAACTATCCCAACAACCCCACCGCCGCCGCCTGCGACCTCGGGTACCTGGAGAAGGCGGCCGCCTTTGCCGCCAGGCACGGGATCATCCTCTGCCACGACGCCGCCTACACCGAACTGGCCTTCGACGGCTTCCGGCCGCCCAGCTTCCTCGAGGCTCCGGGGGCGAAGGAGGTCGGGATCGAGTTCCACTCCCTCTCCAAGACCTACAATATGACCGGCTGGCGGGTCGGCTTCGCGGTCGGCAACCCCGAGGTGATCCAGGGCTTGAGCAAGGTCAAGTCGAACATCGACTCCGGGATCTTCCAGGCGGTCCAGGTGGCCGCCGTGGCCGCCCTGACCGGGCCCCAGGATTTCCGCGAGGAGCTGCTCGAGACCTACCGCCGCCGCCGGGATACCCTGGTCGACGGACTCAACGGGCTCGGCTGGAAGGTGGAGAAACCCCGGGCGACATTTTACGTCTGGTGCCCGGTTCCCGACGGTTCCGGATCGGCCGAATTCGCCAGGAGGCTTCTGGAAGAGGCCGGGGTGGTCGCCACCCCCGGGGTCGGTCTCGGTCCCTCCGGCGAAGGTTATATCCGGATGGCCCTGACCCGTCCGGAAGAGGAGATCAAGCAGGCCCTGGAGCGTCTGGCCAAACTGAAGTTTGGCTAGGAGTTTCAAGTTCAAAGTTCAAAGTTCAAAGTTTCCGGTGGGAGTAATACCCCCGCCGGGAAAATATCGCTATCGCTATCGGGATCGCTATCGGGATCGAATTGCCACGCCGGTAATGCCGAGTGCGAGTACGATTGAGCCCCGCGGGGGGCGATACAGCCGGCGGAAAAGGTAATCTCTATCGCTATCCGCCTTCGTCAAGACTACGGCGAACATAATCGGGATCGAATTACCACGCCGGTAATGTCGAGTACGATTGAGCCCCCGCAGGGGGCGATACATTCTTAGCCACGGGCGTAAGCCCGTGGAACAGAAGCGGCGAAAATTTGTTTTAAGCCCCCGCAGGGGGCGGCACCAAAGCCGATGAACGGTCAGCAAATTTCCGCTTTTATCGCCCTCGGCTCCAACCGGTCATTCCGGACCGACCGGATCCGCCGGGCGCTCTTTTTGCTGGACCGGCTTCCGGGGACCCGGGTGGTTGACGTCTCCGGGCTCTACGAGACCGAGCCGCTCTATTACCGGCCCCAGGCCGACTTTCTCAACTGCGTGGCCGCGCTGGAGACCGCCCTTGAGCCCTTCGCGCTCCTTGAGGAGTGCTGGAGGATCGAGAGGGAACTGGGAAGGGTCCGGGCCCGCCGTTACGGTCCCCGGGAGATCGATCTCGACATCATAGCCTACGGACGCCGCCTGATCCGGACCCCGGAGCTCACCGTCCCCCATCCGGGCCTGCCCGGGCGGAGATTCGTCCTCCTCCCCTTGAGGGAGATCGCGCCCTACTGGCGTCATCCCGCCCTTGACCGCGGGGTGGGGGAACTGCTGGCCGCCCTGGGGGATAAGGCAAGGGTGGTATACCAGGGAGAGATTCGATGAATGACGAGAAGAAATTTACCGTGGCGACCCTGAGGAAGAAGAAGCGGGAGGGGAAGAAGATCGTCACCCTGACCGCCTACGATTACTTCACCTCCCGGCTGCTCAACCGGGCGGGGATCGACCTGATCCTGGTCGGCGACTCCCTGGGGATGGTCGTCCTCGGCTACGAAAATACCATCCCGGTCACGATGGCCGATATGCTCCACCATACCCGGGCGGTGGTCCGGGGAAATTCCCGCTGCCTGGTGGTCGCCGATATGCCCTTCCTCTCCTACCACGTCGGCGACCGAGAGGCTCTCCGGAACGCCGGCCGTTTCATCCAGGAGGCGGGCGCCCACGCCGTCAAGCTGGAGGGGGGCAGGGAGGTGGCCGGCCTGGTCAAGAAGATGGTCCGGGCGGGGATACCGGTGCTCGGGCATATCGGCCTCCTCCCCCAGGATATCCTCAAGGAGGGGGCCTACCTGGTCCGGGGCAAGACCGAGGCCGCGGCCGCCGCCCTCCTGGAGGACGCCCGGGCCCTGGAAGAGGCGGGAGCCTTCGCGGTGGTCCTGGAATGCGTCACGGCCCGCTCGGCGGGGGATATCTCCCGGGCCCTGAAGATCCCCACCATCGGGATCGGTTCCGGGCCCTTATGCGACGGGCAGATCCTGGTCATCCACGATCTCCTCGGCCTCTACGGCACGGTCCGGCCGAAGTTCGCCAAACCTTACGCCGACCTCTCGAAGGCGATGCTGGACGCCTTCGCCGACTACAAGAGGGAAGTCGAGGAGGGGATCTTCCCGGGGGAGGAACACTCCTTTTAAAATCGCTATCGGGATCGCTATCGCTATCGCTATCGACCCCGGCTGGTTGGACTTCGATCCCGATAGCGATAGCGATCCCGATTGAGATTAAGTCCAACTTCGTCCGCATTTTCCCCCACCGGGATTCAGCGCAATGAAGGTGATCCAATCAGTCGAGGAAATGTCCGAGGCTTCCCGGAGCCGGAAAGCGGCCGGGAAGAGGATCGCCCTTGTCCCCACGATGGGTTTCCTCCACGAAGGACACCTGAGCCTGATCCGGGCGGCCCGGAAAGCCGGCGACGTCCTGGTCGTCTCCATCTTCGTCAACCCCGCCCAGTTCGGGCCCGCCGAGGACCTCGACTCCTACCCCCGCGATCTCGAACGGGATCTGCAGCTCTGCGAAGGGGAGGGGACGGATATCGTCTTCACCCCCCCGGCGGAAGAGATCTACCCGGATGGTTACTCGACCTGGGTGGAAGAGACGGAGCTGAGCCGGGGGCTCTGCGGGGCCGCCCGCCCCGGCCACTTCCGGGGGGTGACCACGGTGGTCCTCAAGCTCTTCAACATCGTCTCGCCGGATGTCGCCTTCTTCGGCCGCAAGGATTACCAGCAGTTCAAGGTGATCTCGAAGATGGCCCGCGACCTCGACCTCCCGGTCGAGGTCGTCGGGCTCCCCACCGTCCGGGAACCCGACGGCCTGGCGATGAGTTCCCGGAACGCCTACCTCTCGGACCGGGAACGGGAAGAAGCCCTCTGCCTCCGCCGGGCTCTGTTAAAAGCCCGGCAGTTGCTGGCGGCCGGCGAGACCTCGGCCGCCGCCGTCCGCCGGGAGATGGAGAGATTGATCGGGGTGGAACCGGACGCCCGGATCGATTACCTGGAGTTCACCGACCCCGAAACCCTTCAGCCCCGGGAAACCGTCCGGCCCGGCGACCTCGCCGCCGGGGCCGTTTTCATCAACCGCGTCCGCCTGATCGACAACCTGCTTCTCTGATCATCATAAAATCCGTCCCCTTATTTTACAAATCAGGTATTGTATGTTTTGTATAATAAGGGGCGGGTGGAGGGACGGAGAGAGGAATTGAAAAAACGACTGCTGGAAAAGCTGCGCCGTCTGGCCGAGTCCCGGACGGTCTTCGATCCCCGGGTCTTCTCCGATCCTTTGGCGGAGAAGACCGACTGGTCTCCGCTCAAGCCCGGGGGGGCCAACTTCGCCACCCACCGCCTGCTCCGGGAGGGAGACCGCCTGGAATTCAAGATCTCCCCCGGGGCCCGGATCTTCTCCCTGGTTTTTCTCCTGGTCGGGCTCGGGCTACTGGCCGGTTTCGCCGTCCCCCTGGTCCAGCGCCGGCCGCTGGTTTTCCGGGAACAGGATCTCGGCGGACTGGTCGGACTGGTCTTCGCCGCCGCCGGCTGGTTTCTCCACCGGCACTTCAACCGACCGGTGGTCTTCGACCGGAGGTCCGGGTATTTCTGGAAAGGCCGGATCCCGCCCAACCAGCTGGTCAGCCGGGAGGCCGGTAAGGACAGCTGCCCGCTGAAGGAGATCCACGCCCTCCAGATCATCGCCGAGCGGGTCCGCGGCGATAAAAGTTCCTACTGGAGCTACGAGCTGAATCTGGTCCGGAAAGACGGCCGCCGTCTCAACGTGGTCGATCACGGTTCACTTGAAGTCATCCGGACCGACGCCGCGGCCGCCGCCGACTTTCTCCAGGTCCCCCTCTGGGATGCTTCCCAACAGGTGTAATCCGCTGTTTGCCCGGCAAATCGTGTACACGGAAACGTACTCGCACTCGATTCAGTTGGAAGAACAGAAAGACGAACTCCGGGAGTGTCAAGTTATATGGCGAAAAAGTCTTTAAACCGCCAATTTACCCTCTGGAAATGGACCGCTAAGTCCAATTAAGGCGGGTGTATAAATAATAAATAGCTCTTGTGGAGTATCTTAGGCAGGTCCGACCCCACCCTTTCCGCTCGGCTTGTTTGCCGGCTACTTGCTGGGGTATTCGACCGTTGTTTCCCTTACCAGTCGACCTGCGTACTTCGGCTCGAGAGAGCGGTAGTGAGCGATCAGCGCACGAGTGTCGTGTCCGTATTTTTCGGAAAGTTCGTGCCGAGTCTTTCGGATCGCCGCGATTGCCGGATCCTTCTTCATTCGTCTTCCTCCGGTTCCCCAATCAATTCAAGAGGCGTGGTCAAGATCGGTACGTGCAGCCCAAGAAGCGTGTTGACGTGCCGGATGTGTTCTTGCTTGTTGGCATTAGCCAGATGGGCGCAGTTCCAAGTCAGCAAAAACTGACAACGATGGTATGATGCCAAGGCGAGATGCAAAGCATCCCCCTTCGGATCGTTGGGCATCAAATGATGCTGGATGTAGGTGTCGACGATCTCACCAATCGAGTCCGCTATGGGCAGAACCGCAGTACCCTCGATCAAACGCAGGCATTCCTGTTTCTTGGGGTGATCTCCGGCTTCAAGTTCTTCGATTACGGGGATGCTTGTGACGAGAGCGTAGCGTGCGCTGTGGCCGTCCCACCACTCTCGGGTCCAGCCGCGCCGGGCCACCATATCCGGCTCTGGCCGGATTTCATAGTAGAAACTTGGAATGGTTGTCTCAATGTATACCCTCGGGAGCATCGTTCATCTCCTGCTTGCATTTGAGCCTACCACGGTTCGTATGCAACGGCAACTCTGTCTTGGGATTACACCCTGTCTTGGGCCAATGTTTCGGTTGAACCGCTCAGGTGAAGATGTCGTCCGCGGCGGCCTTGCTGGAGTCGCGTTCGATCCGGTTGTTCGGTAAGTAATGGTGTCGAGCCTGGGCGATCAGGATATGGTTCTTTTCGACAGCATATTCGAGTCTGTGTTCGCCGGTCAGCGCCGCCGTTTCCGGCGCTCGGCGAGGGTGAGGTCTAGGTGGAAGAGCTGGTAGAGGACGATCACCAGGATGATGGTCGAGGAGAGGGGTTCGGCGAAGAAGATCTGGAGGGTGGGAGGCATCGCCTCGAAGACCGCGGGGACCAGCCCGGTCCCCAGGCCGAGGATCAGGGAGATCCCGATCGCGAAGATCTTGCGCTGGTCGAGCTTTTCCGAGAGCATCTCCTGCAGGCCGGTGGAGATCATAAAGGAGACGGCGAAGATCATCATCGCCCCCACCACCGGGGGCGGGATCAGGGCGATGGCCGTCGTCAGCTTGGGGGAGAACCCGAGGACGGCGAAGATGATCCCGGCGCAGACCGCGATCCAGCGGCTGACCGCCCGGGTGGCCGCGGCCAGCCCGACGTTGCTGGAAGAGGTGTCGACCGCCATCCCCCCCATCGCCCCCGCCATCGCCGTGGTGAAGCCGTCGGCCATCAGGCCTTTGGCCAGGGGTTTCATCTTCAGTTCCGTAAGCTGAGGTTCCGAGATCTTCTGGGCGGCGATCAGGTTCCCGAATGATTTCAGCGAACCGCAGACGGCGATGATCAGGAAGGGGGGGAGGAGTCCGAGGGAGAAGGCGGGCTTGAACCCGGACAGGTCCCGGAAGGGAAAACTGATCCAGGGTTCGTGGCCGACCCGGGAGAGGCTCTCCGCCGCGTCGGGGAGGAGGACCAGGGCCAGCAGCCAGCCTCCGATTGTCCCGAGCAGGAGGCAGTACATCTTCGCCGCCTTCTTCCCCCAGATATTGGCCCCGGCCATCAGCAGCAGGGAGAAGGCCCCCACCACCGCGTCCCGCCAGCCGAAGATGTCGCCGGCGAAACGGCTGCCGAAGAAGCCGGAGACCGAGACCGGGATGATCGAGATCCCGACCATCGTCACCGCCAGTCCGGTCACCACCGGGGGGAAGAGAAAGCGGAGACGGTTGATCAGCCGGGCCAGAAACATCTCGGCCGCCCCGGCGATGATGATCATCCCCCGCATCAGCGGCAGGCCCCCGATCCAGGCCGCCTGCATCGAGACCGCGAGGTAGGAGGGGCCGCAGATATTGGGGCAGAGGTAACCGCTTCCCATCCAGCGGGTCCGGGTGGCCTGGATGACGGACCCCACTCCGGCGGCGATCATCGTCAGGGCCACCATCAGGCTGGCCTCCTGAAGGGAGCCGCCGATCTCCCGGACCAGGATGGCCGGGATGGTGGCCGCGGTGAACATCAGCAGCATCTGCTGGAAACTCAAGAGCAGCAGGTCCCGCCAGGGGGGGACGGCGTCGAGAGTATAGATGATCTTCGGTTCCTCGTTCATTCCCGCTTCTCTCTCCGTTCCCCTCAGCGCATCCAGGCCGGCTCGGGGAGTTCGCAGAGCGCCCCCACGATCACCGGCTCGCCGTCCAGTTGAGCCTTTCGGCCGTAGATTCCCTTCTTCACCGGATGGCCGCCGTCCCGTTCCCGGTTTAGGGTGACCACCCAGACCGTGTCCTCTTTCTCCAGCCGCTCGGCCAGTTCCCGCAGGGGATAACGCCCGCCCAGGTCGCGGTACGTGAAGAGATCGCGGGGCTTCTTCAGGTCGAGGGCGGGGTCGATGATCGCCCGGCCTGCACCGTCGATGATGAAGACCGATTCGTCATAGATGGCAAACGGTCCCTCGGGGTCCTTCAGTTCGGCCGGCGCGGCCTTCCCCTTTGCGGCCAGGAGTTCGGCGGCCTGGTCGACGGTGATCCGGAAGAACTCGCGCTCCACCAGCGGGGTGTTGTGGCCGCTGCCGACATAGACCCTCCTCCCGTCGGGAAGGGTCGCCGGGAAATGGCAGGAAGACTTCCAGGTCCCCTGGAGGGAACCGGGCGCGGCCCAGAGGTAGTGGCACCAGCCGTGGGGGTTGGATTCGGAGTGGTGGTCCAGCTGATCGAGGACCAGGCGGTGGATGTTCTTGCCCAGCAGGTCGTGCAGATCGCCCAGTTCCAGGCCCTGGAGTTCGGGGTAGCCGCCGTGAAAGAGGTTGACCCCTTCCCGGTCGTAGACGTAGAGGTAGGATTCTCCTTCCACCGACCATTGCTCGGGGGAGGCGGAGAAATCGGCAAAGGCCGCCTCGCCCTTCTCCTCCAGCCGCCGCGCCGCCCGGGCGGTCAGCCGGACCAGCCTCCGGGTGGCCCAGTAGTCGTAACAGCGCAGATCCGAGCGGACGTCTTCCCGGACCTCCCGGACCCGGAAGAAGGCGAAGAGCAGGATCAAGACCCCCCCGGCACCCAGTGCCATCGGGAAGATCAGACGTCTCCGACCGGAGTTTTTCTTTTCGGGCATCGGGGGATCCTCGGCTCTCGACTTCGCCCGAGGTTAACAGAGGCGGCGGGTTTTTGAAATAAATTTTGTTTTAATATCTTCCGGATTATTTATAATTCGGGATAAGGTACTGTCATAAATATTATGAAAAAGAATGAAACCACAGAGACCACTGAGAAAATTCAGGATCAATGCCTTATATTTCAATATCCTCTGTGTTCTCTGTGGTTAGTTTTCTGACAGAACCAGGGATAAGGAAAAAAGATCCTTATGGAAGAGAGAAAAGGCTACCGGTGGTTCGCCCCGGGGGATATCAGCGGCTTCTTCGGGATGATCTCCGACAATATGGCCGTCCTGGCGTTTATGGCCGGGATCCTGATCTACGCCTTCGATTTTCCGGCCGATGTCGTCTACCGGCGGATGATCCCGGGGACGGCCTTCGGGGTCCTCCTCGGCGACCTGGTCTATACCTGGCTGGCGTTCCGGCTGGCGAAAAGGACCGGCCGCGAGGTGACCGCGATGCCCCTGGGGCTGGACGCCCCCTCCACCATCGGGATCGCCCTGGCCGTTCTCGGCCCCGCCTTTGTCGCCCTGAAGGCGGACGGCCACTCCCCGGCCGAAGCCGCCCGGCTGACCTGGTACCTGGGGATGGCGACGATGGTCCTGATCGGGGTCTTCAAGGTCGCCGCCTCTTTCTGCGGGGACTGGATCGGGAAGATCGTCCCCGCCGCCGGGCTCCTCGGCTCGCTGGCCGGGATCGGGCTGCTCCTGATCGGTTTTATGCCCCTGGTGAATATCTTCGGGCTGCCGGTGGTCGGGTTGATCGCCCTGGGGATCGTTCTCTACACCCTGGTGGCGAAACTGGAGCTGCCGGGAAAGGTCCCGGGGGTCTTCGCCGCGGTTTTGATCGGGACGCTGCTTTACCACCTGCTCGGCCCCCGGGGCCTGCTCGCCGGGACCTACCAGCCCGCGGTCCTGGAGCTGGATCTCGCCCTCCCGCTCCCCCGGCTGGATTTCATCCGGGGGATGGTCCCCGCCCTCCAGTACCTGCCGATCGCGCTGCCCTTCGCCATCCTGACCGTAATCGGGGGGATCAACGTCACCGCCAGCGCCCGCCTGGCCGGCGACGACTACTCCACCCGGAGTATTCTCCTGACCGAGGCCCTGGCCACCCTGGCGGCGGGAATCTGCGGCGGGGTGGCCCAGTCGACCCCCTACATCGGCCAGCCCGCCTACAAGCGGATGGGGGCCCGGGCCGGCTATACCCTGCTCACCGGTCTCTTTATCGGCCTGGGCGGGATCTTTGGTTATCTCTCCTTCTTCCTCAACCTGATCCCGGCCGCCGTCCTCGCCCCGATCCTGATCTTTGTCGCCCTCGATATCGTCAGCCAGGCCTTCACCGCCACACCGAAAAGGCACGCCCCCGCCGTCGTCCTGGCGATGTTTCCCACCGTCGCCCGGCTTCTCTCGATCAAGTTCGAGGACACGACCCTGATCCCGGCCGCCCACCTCCAGAAGCTGATCTCCGAGACCGGGAGCACCCTCCCCGAGGTCCTGGTCACCCTGGCCCTCGGCAACGGCTTCATCCTGACCGGCCTGCTCTGGGGCGGGTTTCTGGCGATGCTGATCGACCGGAAGCTGAAGGTCGGCTCCCTCTACCTGCTGGTGATCGCCGCGTTGACCTTTTTCGGGGTCATCCACTCCGCCACCCTCGACGGCCGGCTCTACCTGCCCTGGACGCTTCCGGGCGTCGCCCGCGCCATCCCCTACCACTTCTGCCTCGGCTACCTGGCGATGGCGGTTATGCTCTTCCTCCTCTCCTTTACCCGGAGGACGGAATGAAGACGTTTCAAGTGAGAATGCCGGAGAAGGTGCACAGTCGGGTCAAGCGTTTATCCCGCGAGGAAGGGGTGTCGCTCAACCAGTTCATCGTTACTTCGGTGTCGAATGAAATCGTCAGGGAGGAGACTCGGGATTTCTTCCGCCAGGCGGCCGCCCGCTTTGATCCGAAGGCGTTCGCGGATGCGCTGGCGGCGGTGCCGGACGAGGCTCCGGCGGAAAACGACTTACTGTAAAACAGAAGCTTGAAGCCGTCGCGCCCGCGTGAGGTTCACAATTGCCGGCCATCGAATTGCGGGGTCGGGTTTTATTATCCGCTTCCAGGAATATATATCGCGATGAAACAGGTTAAAGTGGCGGTACTCTTAGCCCCGGTGCTTCTCCTTTTCGCCCTCGGCTGCTCGGGGCGCGGTCCGAAGTCCGGATACCTCGATATCCGGGTCGACGGGGTCTTCGAGGACTGGGAATCGGTCGAGCCGGTCTATTCCGCCCCGGAGAACTCCTCCGGGCCTGTCCGGGAAGTCCGGATGGCCGACACCCCCGACCGCCTCTTCGTCCGCTTCGACCTCGACGAAGAACTGCTCCTCCAGGTGGACAACGACCTGGCCCTCCATTTCGATCTCGACCGCGACCCGGTCACCGGCCTGGAAGTCGGGGAGATCGGGGCCGATTATTCCTGGTATTTCGGCCGGCGGGAAGGAGTCCTCCGCCTCCCCGGCCGCGAGATCCCCCTCAACGCCTACCAGGCGGGATTGGCCGCCGCCCCGTCGGTCTCCTCCGCCCGGTTCGAGCTGGAGCTGGCCCGGGCTCCCGGAGAAGGGGGGGAGACGGAGGACTTATTCTCCCCCGAGATCGCCTGGGTGCTGACCGATGATCTCTTCGGACGAGACGAAGCCAGTTTCGCGGCTGGGACCTACCGGCTCCAGAACCGCCCGCCGGCCCCCTATCCCGCGATTACCCTCGACCGCCCGGAGGAACCCCACTTCCGCCTGCTCAGCTACAACGTCCTCTGGGACGGTCTCACCCTCCGCGCGCAACCGTTCAACCGGATCCTCAAGGCCCTCGACCCCGACGTGATCGCCTTCCAGGAGATCGGCGCCGGGACCGAGGAGGGCACCCGGGGGCGGGTGGAAGAGATTCTGAATGGAGAGTGGTATTCCGCCCGGCGCAAGGGCTGCATCACCCTCAGCCGGTTCCCGATCCTGGCCGCGGAGGCGGTGGACGGGAACCTGGCCACCCTGCTCGATCTCTCCGGGGGGGAAGGGGGGAAAATCCTGCTCGTCAACTGCCATCTCCCCTTCGGCCCCAACCACCAGGAGCGGACCGTCGAGATCGACAACCTGATGGCTTTTCTCGAGAGCGCCCGGGATGGGAAAGGACCGATCCCGCTCCGGGAAGGGACCCCGATCGTGGTCCTCGGCGATATGAACCTGGTCGGATCTTCCGAGCACCTCCGGGTCCTTAAGCAGGGCCGGGACGGGAAGCCGGACTGGGACGGCACGCCCCTGGCCGACCTCCACCCCTACCACAGCGCCGCCCCCCGATCCTACACCTGGCAGAGTCCCCGGCGGGCCGGCTTCGGCCCCAGCCGGCTCGACTACGTCTTCTACACCGACTCCGTCATCTCCCCGGTCAAGAGCTTCGTCCTCGCCACCGATTCGATGGACCCCAAGTCCTTGAAGCGCCACGGCCTGAAAAGGGGAGACGCCGTCGAGGCCAGCGACCACTACCCGGTAGTCGTGGATTTCCCCCTCCGGCCCTCCGCCGAGTGAGCGGCGTGAAATTCATAAAAATATCCGGGAAGCGCCGAAGCCTCTGGTTTGCGGCTGTTCTGGCTGGAGCAGGAGCGGCGTTTTTTCTTCTGTCCCCGCGGCGAGGCCGGCCGCTCCATCCGCCGGACGTTGTGGTGCTGGTCACCATCGATACACTCCGGGCCGACCACCTGGGCTGCTACGGATACCCTAGAGAGACCTCCCCCTTTATCGACACCCTGGCCGCGGAGGGAGTTGCCTTCGGGCGGGTCTTCGCATCGAGTTCCCACACCACCCCCTCCCATGCCTCGATCTTAACCTCGCTCCATCCGGTTCAGCACAACGCCCTGGTCAACGGCCGCGGCCTTCCCCCCGCGATTTTATCGATGGCGGAGATGTTCCAAGAGGCGGGCTGGGAGACCGCCGGTTTTTTCAGCGTCAACTATCTGGAAGAACTTAACGACGGCTTTGAAACCTTCGACTGGTCAACCGGGAAAGCCAACTACTATACCCGGGCGGCCGACCGCACCGTCGACCGGGCGATCGCCTGGCTGGATGAACGCCAGCCGGGATCGCGGCTATTTCTCTGGGTCCACTTCTTCGATCCCCACGAGCCCTACCACCCCCGGGAGAAATTTGTCGAGAGGATGATCTTGGGGACGGCGGCGGAGAAAGTCAGGTTTATCGATTATCTGACCCGGGTCCACGGGATTCCCCCCGATTTCTACCGGGACGAGGAGAGCCTCTTCAATAAATTCAACGGATATGACGCCGAGATCGCCCTGGTCGACCGGGAACTTGAACGACTCTACCGGAGCCTGGCGGAGAGGGGTTGGAACGGCAACTCCCTCTGGATCATCACGTCCGATCACGGCGAGGGGATGGGAAGCCACCGCTACATCGAGCACAGTCAGAAGATCTATAACGAGCAGCTCAGGGTCCCCCTGATCTTCCACCGCGGCGGGGGAGGGTTTGCGCCACGCCGGGTCGGGGAACTGGTCCGGCACGTGGATATCCTTCCCACTCTGGCGGAGCTGATCGGCTACCCCCTGGCGGACCGGTCGCCGGCCGTTCAGGGGGAATCGCTGGCCGGGGTCCTGTCCGGCCGGGGGAGGCCGCCGGCGCGGTCCGCCTTCTCCCAGCGCCGGCCCCCCGCCGGCCGTCGCCGTCGCGGGTGGTCGCCTCGGGAGTTGTATTCTCTTCAAAGCGCGGATTACAAGTACATCCATCACTCGGAAGGAGAGGATGAGTTCTACCACCTGGCCGAAGACCCTCTGGAGAGCCGGAACCTGATCGGCGAACCGTCGCCGGTCCGCGACCGGATGAGGCGGGAACTGGAGGAGTACTACGGACGGATCGGGTCGGAAGCGGTCTCCGGGGCCAAGACCGAGGTCGATCAAAAATACCAGAAAACGCTCAGAACCCTCGGGTATCTTTAACAGGGTGAAGGCATAGGCCCTTGCTCACCACGTTTCGGGCAGGATGGCGGTACCCGGTCAGCCGCGGCGGCGGCCCAGCAGGTAAGATGCGACGGCCGTGGCCAGCAGGACGGGGATGATTATCAAGGCCGTCTTTCCTCCCGCCGGACAGGAGGAAGCCGTCCCGCCCGCCGCCGCCGGCGTCGGGGAAGAGCTTGCGGCCGCGGCCCGGGGCGTCGGGGTTGTCTCCGGGGTCGGCGGCGGGAGGACGACGGAGGAGAAGGCGGCGGCCAGCAGTTCCCGGGCCTTGGCGTCCCGGACCGGCCGCTGCCTGGCGCCCATCACCACGGCGATGAAGCGGACCCCGCGGCGCCGGGCGGTGGCGGCGATCGAGTAGCCGCCGGCCTTGAAATACCCGGTCTTCAATCCGTCGCAGCCCTCGACGTCGCCCAGCAGCCGGTTGTGGCTGCGCATCTCGAACTGCCCGTCGCGGAAGGGCCGGTAGGTGGCGGAGGTGTAGCGGAAGATCTCCGGGTGGCGGGCCAGTTCCGCGGACAGCCGCGACAGGTCGCGGGCGGTGGTCACGTCCGGTTCCTGGTCCCGGCCCGGGGGCAGGCCGTGAACGGAGTGGAATACCGTGTCGGCCATCCCCAGTTCGGCGGCGCGTTGATTCATCAGGCGGACGAAACCTTCCGGCGAGCCGGCGACGTGGATGGCCAGGGCCGCGGCCGCGTCGTTGGCCGACTGGATGATCAGGGCGTAGAGCATATCCTCCAGGGAGAAGACCTCGCCCTCGGCCAGGTAGACCTGGGAACCGCCGATTCTGGCCGCCGCCGCGGTGGTCCGGACCTGGTCTTCCAGCCGCAGGGTCCCGGCCTCGATCTTCTCCTGGAGGATCAGGAGCATCATCAGCTTGACCAGGCTGGCCGGGTAGGCCGGTTCGTCGGCGTTTTCCTCGAAGACGACCTCCCCGGTGTCGGCGTTGATCGTCAGCGCCGCCAGGTAGGGATCGGCCGACCTCGTCGGAATCGGCGCCCGGGCGGCGGCCGCGGGAAGGGCGGGCAGGAAGACCGGGATCAGGAGCCAGGCCAGGGTGCGGACGGGGTTTTTCATCATTGCGGACAGCTCGCTTTTCGGTTGGTGGCTACGGTTGTTCCGCCGGCGAAGATTCCGGCTTTCCGGCCCGGCATTATGGAGCAAGTCGCCGGGGAAGGCAAGCGAAAGACCGATCGTCCGGTTGGGGCTTTGCCCCGGCCGGGAAGTTTGTTAAAGTCGGCTGGAAGCCGGCGGCGGCGGGCGCCGTCGGCCGGGCCACCCGCTGAACTTTTTGCGCCATGTCCGGAAATCTGATCGTCCATCCCACTTCCCGGGCGCTGAGGCAGTATCAGCGCCGCCGCCTCGGGCGGGAACCGTTCTTTGACGGCCGGGGCCATATCGCGCTGTCGGCCTTTCTCGGCGGGTGCGAGGAGGCGGCCCGGCTGGCGGGACTGCTGAAATCTCCGGACGGGCGGCCGCTGGAGCGGATCGACGATCTCAAGATGGGGATCGCCGTGGTCGAGACGGCGGAACGCTTCTTTGCCGATCCGCCCCTCCCCCTCAAGGTCTTGAGCCGCCTCTCCCGCCGGGGCCTGGAGGAGACCCTGGAACAGCTGATCGCCTACCTCTCTCCCCTGGCCGGCCGGGCCGGGGAGTTCCTCGAACTGCTGGCCGCCGACTCCGCCTCCCCGAAAAACCGGGAACTGGCCGCCCTCTACCGCCTTTACCGGGAGGTCTGCGGGGAGCTGGGGGCGGCCGACGGGGCCCGGGTCAACGCCGCCGTCCTCCGGCTGCTGCAGTCCGGACGGGCGGCCTGGCCGGCCTTTCTCCGTTCCGCCGCGGCCGTCACCCTGACCGGGGTCCGCTGGGGCGGGCCCTTCGTCGAGCTGGTGATCCGGGCGCTTCAGGAGGGGCCGGACAGGATCCCGGTCACGGTCAGCCATATCCTCGAGGCCCACGAGCAGGACTGGTGGGGGCGGGAGCTGATGACCGGGACGGGCAGGCTGATCTTCGGCGAGGAGCCGGCCGGCGGCCTCGACCGCTTCGAGCCCTCGACCCGGGAGGCCCTCGACCGGCTCCGGGAGGGTTACGCGATGTGCGACCCCAACCTGGCCGGCCCCGGCCGTCTCCACATCGCTTTCTCCCGTTCGGTCGGACGCTTCGGCGAGGTCGAGGACCTGGCCCGGCGGATCGTCTGGGAGACCCGGCTGAAGGAGGATCCGCTCCGCCCGGAGGAGATCTGCCTGACCGCCCGCGACCTCGGACCCTACGCCGACGCCATCCGTTCGGTCTTTCCCCGGTTCGGCATCCCCTTCAACTTCCGCCGGGGGCTTCCGGTCCTCTCCGCCCCGGTGGTCAAGGTGATCCTCCGCTTCCTGGAGTTTTCGGCCGGCGGCTCCCGGGAGGCCTTCTGCGCCCTCCTCGAGAGCCCCTGGCCGGATTGGGACGGGGTCCCGGCCGCCCGACTGGCCGACGACATCCGCCGCTCGGGGGCCGAGCCGGAGATCTCCTCCTGGCGGGAGCTGAAGACCCGGCTCTCGGCTTACTACCGCCGCCGTCCCCCGGCGGGAAGCTCGGCCGGGAAGCTGGTCGCCGCGGCCGGGAAGGCCTGGCGGCGGGCCCGGGGCCCGGCCTCTCCGGGGACGTTCCGGGAAGGGATCGGGGAACTGCTGGAGAGGCTGGAGCAGGAGTTCGGTCTCGCCCGCCGGGTCCGGGACCTGGCCGACCGGAGCGAGGGGTCGAAGGACGGACGGTGGGGCTACCTCTTCAACGGCCGGGCTTACGGGGCGGCCCGGAGGACCCTGGAGCTGCTCCGGGACTGCAGCCCGTCCGCGGCGCCGGCCGGTTGGGAGGACCTCTCCCGGCTGGTGGTCCGGGGGCTGGAGGGGCTGGACGTCTTCCCTCTCCCCCCCGACGAGGCCGGGGTCTGGATCCTCAGCCCCCACGACATCGGCGGGCTGAAGTTCAAGGTCGTGATCGTCGCCGACCTCACCTCCGGCTCCTTTCCCCGCCTGCCCCTGGAGAGTCCGATCTTCTCCGACCGGGAGCTGGAGGGGTTTCGCGCCCGGCTGGGGGAAGACCTCCCCGCCGGGGCCCTGGCCTCCTCCGGGGTGCGGTCCGCCCAGGAGAACCTTCTCTTCCTCACCACCCTGGCCGCCGCCGGCGAGCGGGTGGTGATCTCGGCCGCGGCGCGGGACGAGGGGGGGCGGGAGGTGGTCCCCTCGGTCTTCTACTCCACCCTCTGGCGGCTGGCCGGCTGGCCGGCCTTCCGGGGTGAGCTTCCCCCGCTGCCGCCCGACCCCTACGACCGCTGGCGGCTGGCGGCCGGGCCCGGTTACCTGGCCGAGCACTGGGAGGAACAGCTCCGGGCCGGCCACCCCGGCGAGCGGACGCCTTTTCCCGGGGAGTCCTTCGCCGGGACCGTCCCCCTCGAGCTGGCCGTCACCGCCGCCGAGCGCCGCCGGGCCCTGGTCCGGCGGCCCCCGGGAAAAGACGGCCCGGAAGGCGTGCCGGGCCTGCCGGAGCTCGTCGCCGCCCGCGGGCTCGAGGTCGAGAGGCGCCGGCGGGATTTCTTCCGCCGGCAGGCGGCCCGGGAGGATCCGGCCGCGGAGATCGAGTATCCCCCGGAAGAGGCCCGCTACAGCGGAGACATCGGCCCGGGGGCCGTCGCCGACCTGGAGGGCCGGGAGTTCAGCGTCAGCGAGCTCAACCTTCTCGCCCGCTGCCCTTACGCCTACCTCCTCGAGCGGGTCTTCCGGCTTCAGGAGGTGGAGACCAACGAACTCGACCCCAGCCCCCTCGATTACGGCACGGCGGTCCACGCCGTCCTCGAGCGGGGGTTCTCCCTCCTCCGGGGCGAGGGGGAGGAAGAGATCGCGGAGAGATACCGCCCCCTGCTCCGTCCGGCCTGGGCGGTCCGGGAGGAAGACGGCTGGCGCCTGGTCCGCTCCCCCCGGCGCCCCTCCGGGGAGGTTATCCCCCTGGCCGTCATCGCGGCGGCCGGGCGGGAGGAGGAGAATATGTACCGGGAATTTTTCTCCGACCAGGCCCGCCGGGTCCTCGACCGGGCCGGGAGCGAGAACTGGCGGCTGGGGGTGAGGGAACAGCTGGCGGTGGAGCGGCGGCGGATCATCCACGGGGTGAGGAAACTGGTCTCCCTCAACTTCTCCCCCCCGCTCTACAAAAAGCACCCGCGGCTGGAGGGGGCGGGGGAACTCATCCGGGCCACCGGCGCGGTCGAGTTCGCCTTCGGGGGGAGAGCCGGCCCCGCGGTCGAGCTGATCGACCCGGAAGACCCTTCCCGCCGGGTCTCCGTCCGGGGCAAGATCGACCGGGTCGACCTGATCTTTTCCGGGGAGGAGCTGGCCGCCCTGGCGGTGATCGATTACAAGGGGTCGTCGGCGGCCGGGGTCAACTCCCGGGCGCTGGCGGCCGCGATCGCCTCCGGTCTCGACTGCCAGCTGGCGGTCTACGGCCTGGCCGCCCGGCGCCGTTTCGGGGAACGGTTCCCGGTGATTATGCAGTACCTCTCTTACGCCCAGTCGAAGAAGCAGCTGGCCACCGCGGCGGCCAACCACTGGATCGGCCTGGAGAAGGAGCCCCTGGCCGCCGGGGATTGGGGGGAGCTCTCCGGCGACCCCGCCGCCGGGCTCCTCGACCCGCTGCGGGCGTCGATCTTCCGGGGGCTCGACCGGCTCAAGTCCGGCAAGTTCCTGATCGACCCGCCGGGCTGCGCCGATTACTGCCCCTACCGCCACCTCTGCCGCTTTGTCCCCGGGGTGCTGGCGGCGCGGGAAGAACCGGGGGAGTCCGATGACTGATAAGAAAGAAGATCGCCCGGTCGCCTCGATCCGGTTCATCGCCTCGGCCGGGACCGGGAAGACCCACCAGGTAACCTCGCTCTACTCCGCCCTGATCCTGGGGCGGCCCTACCCGGGAGAGAAGCTCGGTTCCCTGGAGCCGGGCGCGGTCTATGCCGGGAACCCCCGGATTCCCTGCGAGCAGATCCTGATGCTGACCTTCGCCCGCAACGCCGCCTCCGAGATGCGCTCCCGGATAGTCGCCGAGATCGAGCGCCAGCTCGACCGGGACCCCGACCGGGCCGACTTTTACTGGTCGCTGCTCCGGCGGATCTCCGGGGCGGTCATCTCCACCATCCACGCCTTCGGCCAGCGGCTGATCGCCCAGAACGCCCTCGCCCTCGGGATCGCCCCCGACTTCTCGGTCCTGGAGGAGGACGAGGCCGAACGGCTGCTCAGGGAGACGGTCTCCCTGGAGCTGAGGCGGTCGCTGGCGGCCGGGGACCCGGGGGAGGTCGAGCCGCTGGAGGAACTCTGCGTGGCCCGCAAACCCGGGAGACTGGTCGCGGCGACGGTGGAGTTCCTCCGCCGCTGCGAGAGCCTGGGGCTGGAGATCTCGCTGCTCGACCCCGGGGAGCTGCTGGCCGGTCCTTCCCCTCCCGCCCCGGAAGACCTCCGGTCCCTGGAGGAGTTCTTCGACCGGGCGGCCGCCGGGGAGAAGCCCAACGTCACCGCCGTCCGTTTCCGCGAGGAGCTGGCCGAGCGTCTCGCCGCCCTCTCCCCCGGAGCCGGCGGCGAGGAGGTCGCCGCCGCGGCCGGGGAACTGCTCGACTTTTGCCGGGGGGGCTGGGGGAGCGGGGGGATGAAGGAGGTCCGCTCGGAGGTCAAGTCCCGGCTGGAGGAAGCGGCCGGGTTCCCCGGCCGGCTCCGGGCCCGGCGGGGCCTCTTCGCTTTCCTCGCCTACGCCGGCCGGGCTTACCGGGGCTACGGGGAGGCGAAGCGGGAGCGGGGGGTGATCGACTTCAACGATCTTCTGCTCCGGGCCCGGGACCTGGTCCGGGAGCGCCCCGGGGTCCTCCCCGAGCTGGCGGTGATCATCATCGACGAGGCCCAGGACAACTCCCGGGCCCAGAACGAACTGGTGGAGTCGATCCGCGACCGGACCGGGGCCGCCCTGGTCCTCTGCGGCGACGCCAAGCAGACCATCCACACCTGGCGGGGGGCCGACCCGGAAGGGATGGCCCGTCTGGCCGACCGCCGGGAACTCGTCCCAGTGCCCCTCCAGGTCAGTTACCGGAGCCAGCAGCCCGTCCTCGACTGGGTCAACGAGATCTTCCGGGAGACGGTCTGGGGGGAGGAAGCCTACGGTCCTCAGGCCCATCTTCACCCCTGTCCGGGGGCGCCGGCGGAAGGAGAGCCGGCGGTGGAACTGCTCCTGCCGGAGTGGGAACACCGGCCGGGCCGGATCACGGTGCCCCGGAAGCGCCCGGTGGAGAAGGCGGGGCTGGAACTGAACCCCGGCGACCTGGAGGTGATCGCCGCCGCGGGCGAGGCGGCCGGCGGCATCCCCCCCGAAGAGTGGGCCCGGTGGCGCGAAGACGCGAAGAACCGGGTCTCCGACGAGGTCCGGGCGGTGGCGGAACGGATCAGCCTGCTCTGCGATCCGGCAGGCGGCCGGGAGTTCAAGCCGGCCCGGATCTACGACCCCGATTCCGGGTGGGATAACGACCGCGCCGGTTACCGCTACCGGGACATCACCATCCTCCTCCGGGCGACCGGCCGCCAGGAGCATTACGAGGCGGCCTTGCGGGAGCGGGGGATCCCCTACACCGGGGTCGGGAGGGGGAGGGGGTTCTACTTCCGGTCCGAGGTGCGCGACGTCTCCAGCCTCCTGCGGACCCTGGCCTTCCCCCGGGACGAGCTGGCCCTCCTGGCGGTCCTCCGCTCCCCCTTCTGCTCGCTCAGCGACCGGGCGATCGGGGTGCTGGCGGCCGGCGGGGAACCCTCCCGGTTCTTCTTCGGCCCGGCCGGGGACCGGCCGGCGGGGGCGGACGCCCTGAAGAGGGCCGGGCTGGCCGACGAGGCGGAAGACTGCCTCCGGGCGGCCCAGGTGCTGGCCCGCCTCCGCTCCCTGGCCGGGCGCTGGAACGGGACCGACCTGGTCCGCCGGGCGGTCGACCTGACCGGTTACGACGCCGTCCTGGCCGGCTCCTTCAACGGGATCCAGCGGCTGGCCAACCTCCGGCTGCTCCTGGCCCAGCTGGCCGAGCGGGAACGGCGCGACGGCCTCGACCTGCCCGCCCTGGCCCGTTACCTCGCCGGCGAGATCGCCGAAGGCCGAACCGCCCCCGACGCCGCCGTCCTCGACCCCACCAACGACGCGGTGGTGATCAGCACCATCCACGCCGCCAAGGGCCTCTCCAGCCCGGTGGTCTTCATCCCCGACCTCCGCCGCCCGCCCAGGTACGGCGGTTCCTGGCTGATGATCGCCGACCGGGGATCCGGCCCGCCGGGGGCGGCCGGCCGGATCCGGGTGATCGGGGAGGACGAAAGCGAACTGGATCTGGCGACCGCGGACTGGGAGGAGGTCCGGGCGGCCTCCCGGGCCCGGGAGGATGAAGAGGCGAAACGCCTCTTTTACGTCGCCGCCACCCGGGGCCGGGACCTGGTGGTCCTCTCCGGCGAGAACCCGGGCTGCTCCGGCTCCTGGCGGGACTGGATCAACCGCTACCTGCTTCAGGCCCCCCGGGCTCGGGAGCTGGTCCGGACCGTTCCCTACCCCCGGCTCCGGGAGGCCGCCTCCCCGCCGGAAGGCGACCGTCCGGCTGCCGCGCTCCCCACGCCGGAACGACTCGCCGCCCGGGGAAAAGCGGATCCGGCCCCCCTGCCGGAATCCTACCGGCTGGCGGTCACGGTCCTGAGCGGGGTCCCCGAGCGCCGGGACGGGGAGGGGGAGGAAGAGTGGGCCCGGCGGCGGCGGGCATACGCCCGGGAGGGTCTGATCAACCTCCCCCCGGCCTACCTGGTCAGCCGGGGAAGCGGGGAAGATCGGCCCGACCCGGCGGAGGAGGGGCGGAAGGACCCGGAGAACGTCCTCAGCCGGCGGATCGACGCCGGCACCTTCGGCCACGCCGTCCTGGAACGGCTCGACTTCTCCCGGCCGATCCCCGGCCAGATCGGCGAGGCGGCGGTCGCTTACGGCGAGCCGCGGGAGGGGGGATTGGAGGAGGGGCTGGCCCGGGCCGCCGCGGCCGTCGGCGCTCTTTTGGAAGGTGTCGATCCGGACAGGATCATCCGGGAGATGCCCTTCTCTGCCCGGTTTGACCACGGAGGGGCCGAGGTGATCGTGGACGGGGCGGTCGACCTGCTCTTCTTCCGGGAGGGGAGGTGGCGGATCGTCGATTACAAGTTCTCCGGCCGCCCGCCGGCCGAGCTGAAGAAGAAGTACGGTCTCCAGCTGGCGATCTATCGGGAGGCGATCTCCCGGCCGCTTCCGGACCGACCCGAGCGGGAGCCGCTCTTCGCGGAAGGGGACGGCCCGGCCCCTTTCACGATGACCATCCTCGCCATCGGGCCCGACGGGAAGGTAAGGGAGGTGGAGATCGGGGAGGAGGCGGCCGGTGACGTCCCCGCCCGGGTGATCGCCGCCGCCCGCCTGATCCGGGAGGAGGCCGCCCCCGCGGAGGGTTTCGATTCACAGGCAGGAATGCCTGTGCTACTCTGAACGCCGGGCAAGCCGTCCAAAAATCAATTGGGAGGTGGCAAGATGGCGAAAGTTCGTCTGACGGACCGGCCGGAGTGGCGGGCGCTCGAGGAACATTACCGGCGGATCAAATATTTTCACCTCCGGACTCTTTTTGCCGATGATCCGGACCGGGCGGAGAAGTTTTCCCTCTCGGCCGGCGACCTCTTCCTCGACTACAGCAAGAACCGGATCGTCGGGGAGTCCCTCTCCCTGCTCCTCAAGCTGGCCGAGGCGTGCGGTCTCCGGGGGGCGATCGAAGCTATGTTCGCCGGCGAGAAGATCAACCGGACCGAAGACCGGGCGGTCCTTCACGCGGCGCTGCGGGCGCCCGGGGACGCGGTGATCACGGTGGACGGCGCCGACGTGATCCCCGGAGTCCACCGGGTGCTGGAACGGATGGCCGCCTTCGCCCGGAAGGTCCGGTCGGGGGAGTGGAAGGGATATACCGGCCGGCCGGTCCGGAACGTTATCAATATCGGGATCGGGGGATCGGACCTGGGCCCGGCGATGGCGACCGAAGCGCTCAGGTCCTATGCCGATCCGAAACTGGAGGTCCGGTTCGTCTCCAACGTGGACGGGACCCACTTCGCCGAAACGGTCAAGGGCCTGGACCCGGCCGAGACCCTCTTCATTATCTGCTCCAAGACCTTCACCACCCAGGAGACGATCACCAACGCCGAATCCGCCCGCGACTGGTGCCTGGGGACGCTGGGTTCCGAGGAGGCGGTGGCCGCCCACTTCGTCGCGGTCTCGACCAACGGAGAAAAGGTGTCCGCCTTCGGGATCGATACCGCCAATATGTTCGAGTTCTGGGACTGGGTCGGGGGCCGCTACTCGCTGGGCTCGGCGATCGGCCTGGCCCTGATGATCGCGATCGGGCCGGAACGGTTCCGGGAGATGCTCGAGGGTTTCCGCCTGATGGACCGCCACTTCCGCCGCTCCGACTTCGTCGAGAATATGCCCGTCATCCTGGCCCTGCTCGGGATCTGGTACAACAACTTCTTCGGGGCCCAGAGCTACGCCGTCCTCCCCTACGACCAGTACCTGAACCGGTTCCCGGCCTACCTCCAGCAGCTGGATATGGAGAGCAACGGGAAGTCGGTGGACCGGGAAGGCCGGCCGGTAGATTACCAGACCGGCCCGATCGTCTGGGGGGAGGCGGGGACCAACGGCCAGCACGCCTTCTACCAGCTGATCCACCAGGGGACCAAGCTGGTCCCGGCCGACTTCATCGGCTTCCGCCGCTCCCGCAATCCGCTCTCCGACCACCACCGCAAGCTCCTGGCCAACCTGGTCGCCCAGCCCGAGGCCCTGGCCTTCGGGAAGACCGAGGAAGAGGTCCGGGCCGAGGGGGTGGAGGAGCGGCTGGTCCCCTTCAAGATCTTCCCCGGAAACCGTCCGACCAATACCATCCTGGCCGACGAACTGACGCCGTCCGTCCTCGGGCAGCTGATCGCCCTCTACGAGCACAAGATCTTCACCCAGGGCTGGATCTGGGACATCTACTCCTTCGACCAGTGGGGGGTGGAACTGGGCAAGGTTCTGGCCAAAAATGTCCTGCGGGAACTGTCCGACCCCGCCGCCCCGCTCGACGGCCACGACCCCTCAACCGCCGCCCTGATCCAGCGCCTTCGCCAGTAAAGATTCACCGCAAAGACGCAAAGGACGCAAAGAGAATTTAGAGTTTCAGTTAGTAATTATTGGCCGGGTTCGATACTCTCAAACGCTCCGAATTATTATTACCGCCCGATAAAATAAACCAAAAATATTCTTTGCGTACCTCTGCGTTCTCTGCGTCTTTGCGGTGAATAAAACACCCCGGAGGTGCGGAGGACGCGGAGGGGAATGTTGAGTTTGAGTTAGGAATTATTGGCCGGGTTCGATACTCTCAAACGCTCCGAATTATTATTACCGCCCGATAAAATAAACCAAAAATATTCTTTGCGTACCTCTGCGTTCTCTGCGTCTCCGCGGTGAAATTTAACCCCCGGGAGGGGAAAGGAGGGAGAGATGAGCAACGTCTATAAGGTGATCGAGGTGATCGGGAATTCCCCGACCAGTTACGCCGAGGCGAGCAAGGTCGCCCTGGCCGCGGCGGCCAAAAGTGTCCGGGCGATCTCCTGGTTCGAGGTCAAGAACCTGGGGGGTAAGGTCCAGGACGGCAAGGTGGTGAATTTCCAGGTCAAGCTTAACGTGGCCTTCAAGGTGGTGACCGATTAGGGACACCGATCACTGATCAGTGATTACCGCCCGGCGGCCACGGCCTGGGTCAGTCCCTCGATCCAGTCCCCGGACAGGTAGATTTGCTCGGGGGTGTCCTCCTGCCCCTCCCCGGGAAGAATCTCATCCTCCAGGGGAGGGAGGACGGCCTCGGTGAGGACGGCGACCGCGCTGCCGAAGATCGGGGTCTCGACCTCGAAGGCGAGCGGGATCCGCCGCCGGTCCATCGTCACCCAGGCGATCAGGTCCCCCTTCTTCAGGGGCTGGCCGAGGTGGGCGGCCCGGGGGGACATAGCGAAGGCCTGGACCTCCCCGGTGGGGCCGGTCTCGAAGATTCCCTTTTCCACCACCTCCACCACCACGTCCCAGTTCTTCTTGTCGGCGTTGACCGAAAGGTTCAGCTGCCGCCCGAGCCCGACCGGCTGCCGCCGCAGCCAGTAGATCATACTGAAGACGTCCTGGGCCTCGGGGGGGATCGGCATCGTCTCCGGCTCCCGGTCCTCCTTATCCTCCCGCCGGTAGGTGGCGGTCATCGCCTCCCGGTCATACTCGATTACCTCGTGCTTGGTGTATTTCCCCTCGCTGATCACCTTTTCGAAGCGGAGGGGATAGCCCTTCTCCCGGGAGATCCAGGTGTGGACGGTATCCTCGATCTTGAAGAAGTTGGAGAGGAACTCGTTGGAGATGGTGGTGAAGGTCAGGTGATAAGCCTCCTCGCCGTTGACGACCTCCAGGCCGTGGTTCTCCAGGATCAGCTGGCCGACCGAGATCCCGATCCAGCTGGCTTCGTAAACCAGCCTTTCCCCGGCGACCAGGTTGCGGATCTCTTCCCCGGCCGCGGCTGTATCCAGTTCCCCTTCGTCGAAGAGGAGATCGCCTTCCGCTCTATCCGTCGGGCTGAAACGGATCCCGGACGCGCAGCCGGCCGAGACGATCAGGAGGACCTGGAATAGAATCAGCCGCGGAATCTTCACGCTGATTTGGACGGTTGGGGAGGGGTTTTCATTCAGAAATTACCGCCGGACTTCGAGAGGGCCCGGGAAAAAAACAGCCCCCGCCTGATCGGCGGGGGCTGTCCACGGTCCACGAAGTCCGTTTTGCTCAGTTGGATTCCGGGATGGTCACGCCGGTGCCGTCGAAGACGACCTCCATCTTGCTCTGGCCCATCTTCATAAGCGAATCCGGGTCGGCGTCGACGTCGAAGACCCACTCGGCGGAGTTGTCGGTTTTGTTCGGCGCGGTGGTGGAGATGATCTTGGTCGGGGTGGTGACCTTGAGGCCGATCCGCATACCGGCCAGCATCGGCAGCATCGCCTTCATCTGTTCCTGGTCGGCGTCCTCCATGGACATATCCCCGCCCCCCATATCGGAGGTGATGACGTAGTTGCCGTCTTCGTTCTTGGAGATATTGATCGGGCTGTCGCCGACCACTTCGGTCTCGTTCAGCTTGGCGATGTCTTCGAAGTCAAAGTCGATGTGCATATACTTCCAGCCGTCCCTGGTCTCGCTCTTGACGCTCTTCAGGGTGATCCCCTGGTCTTTCAGGTCCTCGAAATTTTTCTTCACCTTCGCTTCGTCGAATTCAAAGGCGTCGTCAGTTTCGACTTCCACGCCTTCTTCGGCGCCCATTTCGGCCATCGCCTTCATCTGGTTGATGGTCTGCTCGGACATCGCGTACATAAACTTGATGTTGCCGGAGCCGTCCTTGTTCAGGGTGATGTCCTGCTCCATTTTGATACAGCCGCTCAGGGCGATCAGGGTTGTCATCCCGATTACCCATATCCATTTTCTCATAACTGCCTCCCGTTTCGGTTGTAGGTCGGCGGGGAAAAACGCCCCCGTCTACCCTGTTAAAATTCTCCTGTTCCAGCGTCCGGCGGATCACGCTCCCCGGCCGGAATAATACACGATATAGAAACAAAACCACCCGGTCAATATATATTGTTGGCCGTGTTGGTAGTATATGAATTGTCCGGTGATTTTGGTATGTGAATTGTCCGGTCATGCGGTAGAGGATAAGGCTCAAAGGAGGGAGCACAATGAGCCGATATCCTCAATCCGCGGTGGAGCGGGCAAT
>Ga0272443_10000718_pt1 | contig 56715 bp, 45 predicted proteins | sample SSMAcet12_FD_193581 | JGI IMG/M metagenome (GOLD analysis project Ga0272443, IMG submission 193581) | Marine sediment archaeal communities from Little Sippewissett salt marsh, Falmouth, MA, United States - SSM-Acet-12 | ecosystem: Environmental > Aquatic > Marine > Wetlands > Sediment ... | reverse complement strand
ATTTGTACTTTCATATCCTTGCCCGCTCCTTTTTTGATCTTCCCGATCGGTTGCTTTCTTCTGAAAGCAACATAAAGGAGCGGGCACTTTGTTTTCAAGCAGGCATCAACATTTGAACGGTATTAATTTTTTGCTTTCCCGGCACTCGTTCTCAGGATTTTTCGATAAATTCCAGGGGTTGGCCGTCCATATAGGCGGGCGGCCTTACCCCGAAGAGGTTGAGGGCGGTCGGGGCGAGGTCGAGCAGCGAGATCCTCCCCTCGGCGATCGGACGGCTGGAGAAGAAGACCCCGGGGACGTAGCGGTGGTCGATGCAGTGGTCGGCCGACCAGGCCTTCTCGTTGTCGATGAAGACCTCCTCCTCCACCTTCCCGGAGACCGACTCCCAGGAGTGGCGCCAGCCGGGGTAAAAGCCCAGGATCAGGTCGGGGGCATTCTCCTTGTAGGGACCGGTGTAGATCTCCGCGGTATCGTAAACGGCGGCCAGCGGGGGCCGGTCCTCCCAGCCGGGGTCCCTGAGGCCGGTGAGTTTTCCGATCAGCTCCCGCTTGAGGTCTCCGGCCGCTTCCGGGTCCACGATCCCCGCCCGCTCCCGGCCCTTCAGGTTGAGGTAAACCCCGGAGAGCCCGAAGGCGTAGGCCCGGGTCTTCGACCAGTCGACGTCCCGGTACCACTCGCCCGAGGTGGTTTGACCCTCCTTCAGAACCAGGTAGCCGTTCCGGTAGAGCCAGGTGTTGATGTTCACCCCCCTCCGGAAGAGCTTGAAGCCGTGGTCGGAGACGACCAGGAGGAGGTCGTGGGGTTTGAGCTTCCCGCGGAGCCTCCCCACCATTTCATCCATCCTTCGGTAAAGCTCTTCGATCACCTCCGGCCGGGGGGCGTCGTCTTCCTTCAGCGCCGGGTGGTCTTTCTCCAGGTAGCGCCAGAACTCGTGCTGGATCACGTCGGTGGTGTCGAAGACGCAGCAGAGCAGGCCCTTCTTCAAACCCTTGAGATGGTGGAAGAAGATCTCCTCGAGCTTCTCGTGAACCCCGTAGGCCTGCTGGAGGAAGCCGTCGTCGGTCAGGACCTCCTCGTTGAGCGCCCAGGTATCCTGGGGGAGGCCGAGGGTGGCGAAATGGTCGAAGAGCTTGGCCAGGTGGATCGAGTAGATGAAGGGGTGGGAGATCGGGAGGGCGGGTTTTTCCGGGTCGATCTGGATCGGGGAGAGGTAAATTTCGACCTCCGGCTCCAGGCTTTTCAGGAAGAACTGGGCGATGCCCTTGATCTTCCGCCCCGGCCCGGCCCGGAAGGAGAGGGAGACCCAGGGCGAGAGGACGCCGGGTTCGAGTTCCAGCTTCTCCCCGCCCGCGTCGATCCGGGCCCGGCCGGCGGCGCGGTCGATCTCGATCCGCAGCCCGACGATGAGGTCCTTACCCGGCCGGCGGGGGTCGGGGGGTCCGGAGATCCCGGTCTCGTACACCGGCCCCTCCCCCTCCAGCCGGCAGCGGTAGCCGGAGGTCAGCTCGGAACCCGGGGAATTTTCGGTGGTGTAATAGGTGAAGGTCCCCTGGGAACCCTTCAGGTCCGGGGTGCAGAGACCGGAGAGAAGCAGCCCCCGGTGGGGCTCGGGGGGGAAAGTGATCGGAACCTTGAGGATGATACTGAAGATCCCGTGCTCGCCGAGGATCTTCCAGAAGGGGACGGACTTGCGGAGCATCTTGATGACCGGCTTGCCGACCGGGACCTTGAGCGGCCCGATCCTGATCGCCCGGCCCGAGGTGTTGATCTCGGCCGAGGAGAGGGCGGGGAGGTAAGTCTGCCGGTCGCGGAGGAGGAAGTCGAAGATATTGTGCTTGCCCGGGTTGACCCCGGTCATAAAGGTCGACCAGGCGACCGGGGAGATCGGGGGGTTGCTCGTCCCCAGGGGGCGGAAGGTCCCGTTCTCCTTCAGGGCCGAGAGGTTGGGGAGGAGCCCCCGGTCCATGAACTGCGAGGCCAGACCGGGGTCGAGCCCGTCGAGGCCGAGGATGATCAGCCGGTCGATCGCGGCCTTGCCGTGCTTCTTCTTCCTTTTCAGCGCCCCCAGAGCCAGCCGGAAGGGAAGAGTGAAGATCAGAAGGAAGACCACCATCACCGCCCCGAGGACGAAGATAAACGAGCTAAGGAAGGCGAAACCGGCGCCGGGACCGATATAGGCCAGGGCGAGGGAGGGGAGACAGAGGCGGAAGCCGAGATACGCTACAAGAATAAGGATGACCTTTTTCATTTCTCTGCGGTGTATCGGACCGGGAGGAAGCCGGAAAGTTAAAGGGGAAAACATACCATCATCCGTGGTGCCGGGCAAGTCGATTTGCCCGCTCCGGGAAAAATTGCGTTGCCGGGCCGGCCCTATTGTGAGAATAATATGGCCCTATCATAATTCTTTGCCGGGCGACATCCCCGGCGCACAGGAGGTGCCCAGTGGAAAAGACGCGGCGAATTGTCCTGCTGATCCTGGTCGGGCTGGCGGTCGGCATCGGTCCGGCCGGCGTCGGGCAGGCGAGGGCCGAAAACCGGGGTCCGGCCCCCGATTTCAATCTCAGGAAGTTCAACCTGGGCCGGGTGAAACTCTCCGACTACCGGGGGAAAGTCGTCCTGATCAACTTCTGGGCCACCTGGTGTCCTCCCTGCATCAAGGAAATCCCCGACTTCGTCGCCCTGACCGACGAATACGAGGAGAAAGGGCTGGTCATCCTCGGGATCAGCCTGGATAAAAACCCCCAGCAGGTCCTGCCCGGTTTCATCAGGAAGTACAAGATCAACTACCCGGTCCTCCTTGACGACGGCCGGGTGGCCGGAGCTTACGGGGGGGTAACCGCCATCCCCACCACCTTCCTGGTCGACCGGGAGGGGAATATCCGGGAGAAGTACGTCGGCGCCCGGTCGCGGAGCGTATTTGAAAACGATATCAAGAGGCTGCTGGAGTAATACCGGCCATTGTGCCTTCCAATGAAACCTGGAGGAGATTTTATTCCGGTCCGGGTATTGCCCGGTATCCTCTACCGGAACCGATTCTCCCCGGCCTGGCTGATCCTGCTGCTGGCCATTGAATTGCTGGCGCTGGGCATCTGGCTGGGCGAGAACGGAATTGTCCAGATAAACGCCCACTACCTCTGCCTCGACTGCATAGGGATCGGCTGATGGGCTGGCTGCGGAAGATCGTCCAGGCGGCGGCCGCCCTGGCCGCCAACTCCTCCTTCCTCTTCGGCCAGGCCCGGATCGACCGGATCTACCAGGGGCCCCTGAAGCAGTTCTGCACCCCGGGGCTGAACTGCTACGCCTGCCCCTACGCGGTCAACGCCTGTCCCCTCGGCTCCCTCCAGCACTTCATCGGCTACGGGCAGTACCGGTTCTCGCTCTATGTCGCCGGGTTTCTCCTGCTCTTCGGCGTCCTGGCCGGGCGGCTGATCTGCGGCTGGATCTGCCCCTTCGGGCTGGTCCAGGACCTGCTCCACAAGATCAAAACCCGCCGGAAGTTCAAGCTCTCCCGCCCGCTGGGCTTCCTCCCCTGGGCTTTTCTCCTCGGACTGGTCGTCATCGTCCCCCTCCTGGCGGGCTGGCCGGGATTCTGCCGCTATCTCTGCCCCGCCGGCAGCCTCCAGGGCGGGGTGCCTTTCGGTATCTTCAGTTCCCAGGTCCGCTCGCTGGTCGGATCGCTTTACTTTTTCAAGATCGCCCTCCTGGTCTTCTTCCTCGCCGGCTCGGTCTTCATCTTCCGCTTCTTCTGCCGGACCGCCTGCCCCCTGGGACTGATCTACGGTTTCTTCAATCGGATCGCCCTGCTCGGCCTGACCTTCGACCCTTCCCGCTGTACCGAATGCGGTCTCTGCGAGAAGGCCTGCCCGGTCGACCTGGCCCCCCAGCGGGGTGAGTATCTCAGCGGCCAGTGTATCCGCTGTTTGAAATGCCGGGACGTCTGTCCAAACGGCTGTTTTCAGTTCGGATTGACCGGCCGGCAGCGGTCCGCCGCCGCCAAGTCATCGCTTCCCCGCCCGGGGTAAAATTCCCCTTGACTTAGCCGGCGGCTCCTCTATTTTTAAGCCATCATCGGAGGGGAAAATAGTTTGAGAAAATATTTGACTTAAGCCGTCGTTATTATAGATTGCCCGAAATGGCCGTTTGGATAATCGCAATCGGATGAAGGAGGCAAGTTATGGCCTATGTCATCAGTGACGACTGTGTAGCCTGCGGGACCTGCCAGCCGGAATGCCCGGTGGAAGCGATCTCGGAAGGCAACCCCTACGTGATCGACCCGGACAAGTGCGTCGACTGCGGCGCCTGCGCCGCGGTCTGCCCGGTGGACGCGATCTCCGAGGGAGACTAGCCCGTCAACCATCCCCCCCGGTCCCCGGCCGCGGATCGGCCGGAGACCGGGGGAATGACCAGCAAGGAAGTGCCTATGTTTTCCAAATCATTCCGGAAGTGGCCCTGCCTGACCGCGGCTTTCCTGGCCGCCGGACTGGTCTGCCTCGCCTCGCCGGGGCGGGCCGGCTTGCTTCTCTCCCGGACCGAGACCCCCGGAAGCCCTTCCCGGGCGGAACTGGAAAGGGAACTGCTGATCGACGCCCTGACCTCGGCCGGCTTAAGCCGGGAGGAGGCGGCCGATCGGACCGCCGTCCTGACCGAAGAAGAGATCCGGCGTCTGGCCGACGCCCGGCTGGCCCTGGCGGCGGGCGGCGAGGAAGACGAGAGCGGGCGGGCGCTCCGGGTCGGGCTGGCGATCGTGGTCGTCCTGGCCCTGATCACCGGCATCTACCTCTTTGCCGAATCGGACTGAGGCGCCCGGGCGCCTCCGCCGCGGCGATCCTCCACCCGGCCTGGATCAGATGAAGCTTCGCGGGGTCTTGACGCTGCCCATCCTCCTGACCGCGGCCCCGATCGTCTTCCCCGGCCAGCACCTGATCGACGGAGTCCCCTACCTCCGCCAGGAACGTTTCTTCTGCGGGCCGGCCTGCCTGGGGATGGTCTTCGGCTACTGGGGGGTGATCATTCCCCAGGAGCGGCTGGCCGCCGAGCTTTACCGGAAGAAGCTTTCCGGCTCGCTCAACCTCGACCTCCTGGTCTCCGCCCGGCGGCACGGCTTCGCCGCGGCGATGCACCGGGGTTCCCTGGAACTGCTCAAGAGCTACCTGAACCGGAACGTCCCGGTGATCGCCCTGGTCCGGGTATCGTCCGAGCCGGAACGCTACCATTACCTGGTGGTCTTCGGCTACAGCGACCAAACCCGGACCCTGACCGTTCATTCCGGGAAAATCCGGGCCGGAGAAATCGGGTACTCCGAGTTTGACCGGGACTGGCAGGCCGCCGACCGCTGGATGCTGACGGTGGAGAGGAAGGAGGAACCTTAAATGAGCCCGGTCAAGGGGGGAAGAATCGCCGCCGGGATCCTCTGCCTGGTTCTCTCGGGTTGTTCTTCCTACCGGGTGACCGTCCAGGGTGTGGAAGTTGACCGGCTGATCGAGAGCCGGAAGGCCCCGTCCGCCCCGGAAGCGGAAAAGCGTGAGGCCGTCTTCCACAACGATCTCGGGGTTCTCCTGGAGCGGGAAGACGACCTGGCCGGGGCCCTGAAGCAATACCGGCTGGCCCGCCAGAAGGATCCCGGCCTGGTCCCGGCCTACGTCAACGCCGGGAATGTCAGGGTCAAGCTGGGCGAACTGGGAGAAGCCAAGCGGCTCTACCGGGCCGCCCTGGACCGGGATCCGGCCAACCCCCGGGCGCTGAACAACCTGGCCTGGGCGATGATCCTGGAAGACGGGGACCTGGACGGGGCGATCTCGCTTCTCACCCTGGCCCTGGCCTCCGACCCGGAACATCCCTACCTGTACCTGGACACGATGGGCTGGGCCCTCTACCGCCGGGGCGATGTCGAGGACGCCCTTTCCACCCTGGCCCTGGCCCTCGAGCAGACCCCGGAAGAGGAGGCCTACCTGCGCGCGGAGACCCACCACCACCTGGCGGTGATCCTGCGGGAAGCCGGAAAAAAGGAGGAGGCCGCCCGCCACCTCCGGGAGAGTATCCGGTACCGGCCCGACCCTCAGCGGGAGCGGGAACTGGAAATACTGACGGATTAAATCGGGATCGCTATCGGGTTCGAAAACAAACCAGCAGACCTTCGATACCGATAGCGATCCCGATAGCGATAGCGATTGGATGATGGAAAGCAACCCGGTCATCGAGACGATCACCTCCGACGATCCGGCCGTCCGGGACCGGACGGCGGAGGAGCTCCTGGCCGGCCGGACCGAGGAGGAACTGCTCCGGCTGGCCGGGGAGATCGATATCTTCCTCTGGCGGAGCAATAACCTCTACCAGAGGGTCCGGGCCGGGCTCTTCCTCTTCGCCATCTACCGGTTTTTCCTCCCGGCGGCCGCCGGGCTCCGTTCGGAACCGCTCCCGGCCGGCGCCGGGCGGCTGCTCCGGGGGCAGGACTGGACCGGCGCCCTGAGGCTGCTCCGGCCGGTCCTCAAGGCCGGCGCCCCGGAACCGGCCCGCTCGGCGGCCGCCGAGGCCTACTACCGCTTCGCCTTCAGTCTGCTCGGGGAACAGGTCCACGAGGCGATCGCCCGGACCGAGGGGAACGGGGAGATCTTCGGGCTCTCCCGGATCGACCGCTACCCCTTCCGGGTGCTTTCGCCCTACACCGTCCCCGATCCGGCCACCGGCCTCTATCCCCTCGGGCGCGACTGCAGCCCGGTCCGGATCGATCCCTGCCACTCCGGGTGGTCGGACATCTTTTTCCTGGCGATGGACGCCCCCCGCTCGGCGCGGGTGGTCAACATCTCGGTCGATATCGCCCGGCGGGGAGAGGGTCCCCCCCGGCCCCCGGTCGAGTGCTACAGCCGGGTGATCGACCGGCCCGCCCTGAGGCTGGTCTCGCTCGATCTGGGCGCGGTCCGGGAGATCACCTCCACCTCCGACCTCTTCGACTTCGATTCCGACCCGCTCTGTCTGCTCAAGGCCGGGGTGATCGCCTCCGGCCTGGTCCCGCCCTCCTTCCGCGAAGACGACGTGGCCCTGCTGAAGATCCTCAGCAAGCTGCTGGGGCGGGGCCGGGGGATCGAGCTGATCACCCGGGTCCGCCACCTCCCCCCCGGCTCCCGGATGGCCGTCTCGACCACGCTGCTGGCGACGATCATCGCCCGGCTGATGCGGATGACCGGCCAGCTCGCCTGCCCGGAAGGCGAGCTGACCGACCGGCAGCGGCGACTGGTCGTCTCCCGGGCCATCCTCGGGGAATGGCTGGGCGGGTCCGGCGGCGGCTGGCAGGACGCCGGCAGCCTCTGGCCGGGGATCAAGATCATCGAGGGGGTGGAGGCCGGGACCGACGACCCCGAACACGGCGTCAGCCGGGGGAGACTGCTGCCCGAGTACCGGGTCATCCCCCCGGAGGAGCTTCCCCCGGAGATCGACCGGACCCTGCGCGAGAGCCTGGTCCTCGTCCACGGGGGGCTGGCCCGCGACGTCGGCCCGGTCCTGGAACTGGTCACCGACAAGTACCTCCTGCGGCTGAAGGAGGAGTGGGAGGCCCGGAAACGGGAAAAACTTTACTTCGACCGGATCGCGGAGGCGCTGAAGCGGGGGGATATGGCCGAACTGGGGCGCTGGACGAACGAGGATTGGGAGCGTGGGACCAAGGAGATCATTCCCGCCGCCACCGACGCCTACACGGAGGAGCTGATCGCCCGGGTCCGCGAGCGCTGGGGGGATAAGTTTTACGGCTTTCTGATGCTGGGGGGGCAGGCCGGCGGCGGGATGGCCTTCATCGTCGATTCCTCGATCCATTCCCGCTGCCTCGAGGAGATGCCCGTCCTGATGGGGGAGGTAAAGGCGCGCTACCGGCGGGCCCTCCCCTTCGCGATGGAGCCGGCGGTCTTCGACTTCTCCCTCAACCGCCACGGGATCCGGAGCGAGCTGCTCCGGGGAGAAAACACCCGCCCCCCGGCCGAGTACGGCCGGCTTCCCGAACCGGGCGGACCGGAGAAAGAAACCTCCCCGGCCGGCCCGCCTCTCCCGCCCCCGGCCGGTTTCGACGCCGAGCTCCACCAACGCAACCGCGAACTCTACCGCCGGGGCGAGGTCTCCCTGGCCGCCAACCGCCTGCCCCGCCGGACCGAGCTCGAGGACCCCGGCGGGGAGGAGATCACCCCGCTGCCGGAGGCGGAAAGCCAGGATTATCGCTTCTGCCGGGCCCTGGGGGAGGCGGCCCTGCGGAAAGGGGCGGCGGCGGTGGTCACCCTGGGCGGGGGCTTGGGGAGCCGCTGGTCGCCGGGCGGTGAGGTGGTGAAGCTGCTCAGCCCGGTCCTCTTCCTCCACGGCCGTCACCGCTCCTTCCTCGAGATCCACCTGGCCAAGACCGCCCGGACCGGCCGGGACTACCGCCGCCCCTTCCAGCACGCGGTCACCACCAGCCCCCTGACCGAGGAGCCGGTCGCCGAGGCCCTGGCGGGATTTCAAAAAGCGGACGGGGCGGTCTCGGCGGTCCTCTCCCCGGCCGGGGCCCTGGTCGGGCGGCTCTACCCCCGGGAGGACGACCTCCGGGATTATTACCGTCCCCGGATCCGGGGGATCCGCGACCGGGAGAAACGGAGACGGGCCCGGGACCGGCTCGACCGCCTGATCCGCTGGACCCGCCAAAGGGGGCCGGGCGAGGACCTCGATCTCGGTCCGGCCCGGGGACGGTTCCATCCCCCCGGCCACTGGTACGAGATCCCCAACCTGATCCGGAACGGGACCCTGGGCCGGATGCTGGAGGAGAACCCGGACCTCGATTACCTCCTGGTCCACAACGCCGACACCCTGGGGGCCCGCCTCGACCCGCTGGTCCTCGGGGTCCACATCTTCTCGAAGAAAACCATCAGCTTCGAAGTGATCCCCCGCCTCTGGGAGGACCGGGGCGGCTTCCCCGCCCGGGTCGACGGGAGCTGCCGGATTCTGGAAGCGGGTTCGCTCCCCCGGGAGGAGGACGAGTTCCTCTTTACCTCCTACAACTCGCTGACCAACTGGATCAGCCTCGACCCCCTGCTCGACCGGTTCGGACTGACCCGCGACGATCTCCGGGGGGCGGGGAGGGATCCGGAAGCCGACCGGCGGGTCGGGGCCGCCCTGGCGGAAATCGAGGAGGAGATCCCGGTCTACCTGACCCTGAAGGAGACCCTCCTCCCCGGCGGTTGGGAGGAGGGGCCGGTCCCGGCGGCCCAGTGCGAGCGGCTCTGGGGGGAGATGTCCGCCCTCGAGGGGCTGGCGGCCGGGTTTATCCGGGTCGACCGCGGACGCGGTCGGCAGATCAAGGACCCCCGGACCCTCGACCACGGACTCCGGGACGGTTCCCTCGCCTCGATCGGCGGCCTGGATTTCCGCACAGGCCGGCGGCCTGTGCCACCAATTTCAGGGGGTAGCACAGGCGGCCCGCCTGTGCCACCAATTTCGGGGGGTAGCACAGGCGGCCCGCCTGTGCCACCAATTTAAGGAGGCAGCACAGGCGGCCCGCCTGTGCTGTAAGGCCCGCCGGTGAATAATGTGGGTTACAGGTTGCCAAGCAGCAACTTAGCCTGATTTATGAAATAATCGGGTTAACCCCGATTTTTCCTCTTGCCATTACCCTCCCGGTCTGGATAAGATAACGCGTCCCCGAAACCGCCGGCGGGGAATTTTTTTCATCCGGACGGCGGCCGCGAGTCAATTGTTATGCCACTGTCAAAAATTTTATCAAAAGGAATGAAACCACAGAGACCACTGAGAGAATTGAGTATCAATTTTTCAACTTTGAAATAATCATGGGAAAGAAGTCGGACACCGCAACTTAATGGTATTCAAGAAAACACTGAGGGGAAGAAAGAGTATTTAATCTCTTATATTTACCCTCTGTGTTCTCTGTGGTTATTTTTTTGACAGAACCATTTTTCCCAGAAAAGAGGACATTATGAAAAAGTTCACCCCCATTCATCCGACCAGCAACATCTGGCGGGAGCCGACCGGCAAGAGGCTCCAGGTCCAGGACGTGGAAAAGCCCAACCTCTTTCGGGACCTCTTCCCCTATACCGAGGTCCCCCGGATCCCCTTCGACGGGGTCACCATCCCGGTCGACCCGGCCGAGGAGCCGGTCATCACCTGCACCACCTTCCGGGACGGCCAGCAGGCCCGGCCGCCTTACTCGGTCGAAGAGATCGTCGCCATCTACGACCTGCTGCATAAGCTGGGCGGACCCGAGGGGATCATCCGCCAGTGCGAGTTCTTCCTCTACTCCGACAAGGACAAGGAGGCGGTCCGCAAGTGCCTGGAGCGGGGCTACCGCTACCCGGAGATCACCGGCTGGATCCGGGCGGTGGAGAAGGACTTCCAGCTGGTCAAGGAGATGGGGCTGAAGGAGACCGGGATCCTCACCTCGGCCTCCGATTACCACATCTTCCTCAAGCTCAAGTCGACCCGGGAAAAGGCCCTCGACAAGTATCTCGGCCTGGTCAAGGCGGCTCTGGCCAGCGGGGTCATCCCCCGCTGCCACTTCGAGGACATCACCCGGGCCGACATCTACGGCTTCATCGTCCCCTTCGCCCAGCAGCTGATGGAACTGGCCGAAGAGGCGAAGACCAAGATCAAGATCCGCCTCTGCGACACGATGGGCTACGGGGTCCCCTGGGCCCAGGCCGCCCTGCCCCGGTCCGTGCCGAAACTGGTCCGGGCCCTCCACAAGGACGGGGGCGTACCCAAGGAGTGGCTGGAGTGGCACGGCCACAACGACTTCCACCTGGTCACCGCCAACGCCCTCTCGGCCTGGCTCTTCGGCTGCGCCGGGCTCAACGCCACCGTCCTCGGCTTCGGGGAGCGGACCGGGAACACCCCGATCGAGGTCGCCTGCGTCACCCACGCCGAGCTGACCGGCTCGATGAACGGGATGGACTTCTCGGTGATCACCGAGCTGGCCGAGTACTTCAAGGAGGAGATCCACTTCCGGATCCCCCACAATATGCCCCTGGTCGGGAAGGACTTCAACATCACCCGGGCCGGGATCCACGCCGACGGAGCGATCAAGAACGAGGAGATCTACAACATCTTCGACACCGGCAAGCTCCTCAACCGGCCGCCCTCGGTCTCGGTCACCGACAAGTCGGGGATCTCCGGGATCCTCTACTGGATCCAGACCCAGACCGACCTGAAGACCGACGGTCTGACCAAGAACCATCCCGGGGTGGTCAACCTGCGGGACTGGGTGGACGAGGTCTACCGGGAGGGGCGGACCACCTCGATCTCCTCCGACGAGATGATGGCCGAGGTCAAGAAGCACCTCCCCCACCTCTTCCGGTCGGAGTTCGACCGGATCAAGGACCGGGTCGGGGCGATCGCCCTCGACCTGGTGACCGAGATGGTGACCAACCCGGCCATCCGCTCGATGGACCCGAAGCTCCAGGAACCGGTCCTCGAGGATTACATCGTCAAGGACCCCTTCATCAAGTACCTCTACATCACCGACACCAAGGGGATCAAGGTCACCCGCAACGTCGTCCACCCCTACGACCGGGCCAAGTACGATCGGGAGTTCGAGCTCCACCAGGACTTCTCCGACCGGAACTGGTTCGTCCGGCCGATGAAGGACGGCGAGGCCCACATCACCGACTTCTACATCTCCCGGTTCGACGGCACCCTCTGCGTCACCGTCTCCGCCCCGATCCGGGACGAGCGGGAGGAGATCGTCGGGGTGCTCGGGGCGGACATCCGCTTCGAGGACGCGGCCAAGCTCGAGGAGGGAGAGGAGCACCTGCACTATGAAGAGTGAGCCGATGACCGGGGCGACCGAGAAGTTCCGCCGCATCCTCGAAGGCCAGCTCGACCGGGTGGAGAAACTCCGGTCCGCCCCCGGGTGGATCGACTACCGGGAACTGAAACCGCTCCGGATCGGGGTGATCGGCGGCGACGGGATCGGTCCGATCATCGGCCGCGCGGCCCGGCGGGTCCTGGAGGAGGTCCTGGCCGGAGAGGTGAATTCCGGCCGGATCGAGTTCAGGGACATCGAGGGGCTGACGATCGAAAACCGGGCGGCGGCCGGAAAGGCGATCCCGGAGGATATCCTGGAAGAGATCAGGCAATGCCCGGTGATCCTCAAGGGCCCGACCACCACCCCGAGAAAGGGCGACCCCTGGCCGAACATCGAGTCGGCCAACGTGGCGATGCGCAAGGCCCTCGACCTCTTCGCCAACGTCCGCCCGGTCCGGGTCCCCGGACCGGGGATCGACTGGACCTTCTTCCGCGAGAACACCGAGGGAGCCTACGTCCTGGGAAGCGATGGGTTTATGGTCGGGAAGGACCTGGCCATCGACTTCAAGGTGATCACCCGCCCCGGGGCCGAGCGGATCATCCGCCTGGCCTTCGAGTTCGCCCGGAAGAACAAGATCGGCCGGGTGACCGCGGTGACCAAGGCCAACGTGATCAAGACCACCGACGGCCTCTTCCTCGACACCTTCGCCGCCGTCGCCGGCGAGTACCCGGAGATCGAGGCCGACGACTGGTACATCGACATTATGACCGCCAAGCTGCTCGATCCGGCCCGGAGGACGCAGTTCAAGGTCTTCGTCCTCCCCAACCTCTACGGGGACATCCTGACCGACGAGGCCGCCCAGCTCCAGGGCGGGGTGGGAACGGCCGGATCGGCCAACATCGGCCGCAGATACGCGATGTTCGAGGCCATCCACGGCAGCGCCCCCCGGATGATCGCCGAGGGCCGGGGCGAGTTCGCCGACCCCTTCAGTATGATCCGGGCGGCGGCGATGCTCCTGGCCCACATCGGTTTTCCCGAAAAGGCGAAAAAGCTCGAACGGGCCCTGGATATCTGCGGAAACCTGGAGAAGAAACTGGCCGTCACCGGCCGGCCGGGGGGGGCGACCACCGCCGAGATCTCCGACTACCTGCTGGAGACGATGGCCGACCCCGGACTGGACGCGAAGTGGGAGAGGCTGACCCGGGGCTGAAGGCGGGGGCAAAAGCCTTGAACGATCACCGGGAACTGCTGAAAAAAGCCGGGCGGCCGGCCCGGGAATCGCTCCGGCTCCACCCCCGCTACCGGGGCAAGATCGAGATCGTCCCCAAGTGCCGGATCTCCTCGCTCGACGACTTCGCCGTCTGGTACACCCCGGGGGTGGCCGCCGCCTGCACCGCCATCCAGCGCGACCCGGGGCTGGTCTACCGCTACACCAACAAGTGGAACACGGTGGCCGTGGTCACCGACGGCTCCCGGGTCCTCGGCCTGGGGGACATCGGCCCCGAGGCGGCCCTGCCGACGATGGAGGGCAAGGCGCTGCTCTTCAAGTACCTGGGCGGGGTGGACGCCTTCCCGGTCTGCCTCGACACCCGCGACCCGGAAGAACTGATCCGGACGGTAAAGATCCTCCAACCCTCCTTCGGCGGGATCAACCTCGAGGACATCGCCCAGCCCGGCTGCTTCGAGATCCTCGACCGGCTGCGGGCCGAGTGCCGGATCCCGGTCTGGCACGACGACCAGCAGGGGACCGCCGCCGTCACCCTGGCCGGTCTGATCAACGCCCTCGAAGTGGTGAAAAAGGAGATCGGCCGGGTGAGGATCGCCCTGGTCGGGGCGGGCGCGGCCAACCTCTGCATCGCCCGGCTGATCATCGGCTACGGGGCCGACCCGGCCCGGATCGTCATCGCCGACAGCAAGGGCACCCTCCACCGGGGCCGGAGGGATCTGGAGAAGACCCACGCCCGGAAGTGGGAGATGTGCCTGAAGACCAACCCCGACCGGGCGGAAGGCGGGATCGCCGGGGCGATGAAGGGGGCCGACGTGGTCATCGCCCTCTCCCGGCCCGGCCCGGGGACCATCCTCCCGGAATGGATCGCCGGGATGGCCGACGACCCGGTCTGCTTCTTCTGCGCCAACCCGGTCCCCGAACTCTGGCCCTGGGAGGCGAAGGAGGCCGGGGCCCGGATCGTCGCCACCGGGCGGAGCGACTTCCCCAACCAGGTCAACAACTCGCTCGGTTTCCCGGGAATCTTCCGGGGCGCGCTCGACGTGCGGGCCGCGACCATCAGCGACGGGATGTGCCGGGCCGCCGCCGAAGAGCTGGCCGCCTTCGCCCGGGAACGGGGGATCGACGAGGAGTACGTCACCCCGACGATGGCCGACCGGGAGGTCTATCCCCGGGTAGCGGTCGCCGTCGGGCTGGCCGCGATCGAAGAGGGACTGGCCGCCGAACCGCTGAGCCGCGACGAGCTGAAGAACCGGGCCGAGACGATCATCAACCGCGCCCGGCTCGAAACCGAGACCCTGATGCGCGAGGGCTTGATCGACTGAGACAAATATTCACCGCAGAGAACGCAAAGAAAAAGATATTCACCGCAAAGACGCAAAGGACGCAAAGAAAGATTTGAGTTTCAGTTCGAGAATATAAACTCTGTTCTGACACTCACAGTAGTGCCAAATCGTAATTCCTGTCGGCTAAATAAACTATAAATTCTCTTTGCGTCCTTTGCGCTCTTTGCGTCTTTGCGGTTCAATTTTTACTGGTGGTTGGTTATGCGCTCTGTTAAGGCTGCACAGGTTAGCGAAGCCGTCGCCCGGCTTTACCGGGAGGCGGCCTGCTCGCCCGACCCGGGCCTGGAGGCGGCCCTGGCGGCCGGGCGGGAGCGGGAGGAATCCCCCGCCGGGCGGGCCGTGCTCGACGATCTGATCGAGAACCTCCGCCTGGCGCGGGAGTCCGGCGCTCCCCCCTGCCAGGACACCGGCACTGCCGTGGTCTTCATCGAACTGGGACAGGATCTCCGGATCGAGGGAGGAAACCTCCACGAAGCGGTGGACGAGGGGATCCGCCGGGCGGTCCGGGAGGGTTACCTCCGGCCCTCGATCGTCGCCGACCCCCTGCGGCGGGAAAACACCGGGGGCAACACCCCGGCCGTCCTCCACCCGGAGATCGTTCCCGGCGACCGGCTGAAGATATCCGTGGCCGCTAAGGGGGCGGGGAGCGAGAATATGTCCGCCCTGAAGATGATGACCCCGGCGGCCGGAGACGACGAGATTGCCGGCTTCGCTGCCGGGGTGGTGGAGAAGGCGGGAGCCTCCGCCTGCCCCCCGGTGATCGTCGGGATCGGGATCGGGGGCAACTTCGAGACCGCTCCGCTCCTGGCCAAGAAGGCCCTCCTCAAGCCGCTCGGGGAGCGCCATCCCGACCACTTCTACGCCGCCCTCGAAAAGAAGGTGATCGAGCGGGTCGACCGGACCGGAGTCGGCCCCGGTGGGCTGGGCGGGCGGTTCACCTGCCTCGACTGCCACATCCTCGCCGCCCCCTGCCACATCGCCTCCCTCCCGGCGGCCGTCAACCTCGACTGCTGCCTCCCCCGCCACCAGACCGCCCTTCTTTAACTAATTTTCACCGCAAAGACGCAGAGAACGCAAAGGAACGCAAAGGAAGATTAGAGTTCCAGTTCGAAAATCTAATCTCCATTCTGCAACTATAAGTAGCGCCGAATTGTAATTTCTCTCGGATTAATAAACTTAAAATTCCTCTTTGCGTTCTTTGTCGAAGATCCTGAGCGAAGTCGAAGGGCGTCTTTGCGGTGAATTTCTTTTCTTTATGCCTTTGCGGTTCGTTATTGAAGTGAGTTGAGCGTGAATGTTGCCATCGTGATCGTCTCCTGGAACGGGAAGGACGACCTCCTCGACTGCCTGGCTTCCCTGGAGAAACTCAAGCCGCCCCGGCCCCGGGTGATCGTGGTCGACAACGGCTCCGCCGACGGAACCGCTCCGGCGGTCAGGGAAAAATTTCCCGGGGTCGATCTCCTCCGCCTCCCGGAGAACCTCGGCTTCGCCGGGGGAAACAACCGGGGGATCGAGCGGGCCCTGGCGGGCGGCGCCGAGTTCGTCTGCCTCCTCAACAACGACACCGCCGCCGACCCCGGCTTCCTCCGGGAACTGCTCCGGGCCGCCGGGGAGTTTCCCCGGGCCGGGATCCTCGGCTCCCGGGTCCTCTACCGCTCCCGGCCGGAGACGGTCTGGAGCCAGGGCATCTCGGTGGGGCGGCTGACCGGGCGGGTATACGCCGCCGGCCATAACCGCCCGGCCGGCAAAGTCCCCGCGATCCCGGAAAAGGTGGCCGGGGTAACCGGGGCGGCGATGCTCCTCCGGACGGAGACCCTGGCCGAGACCGGCCTCTTCGACGAGGATTACTATCTCTGCTTCGAGGATCTCGACCTCTGCCGGCGGGCGCGGGAGAAGGGTTGGGAGGTGATGACCGTCCCCGCCTCCCGGGTTTACCACTCGGTCAGCCGCTCGATGGGGGGAGAGTACTCCTTCCGGGTGGTTTATTACTCGACCCGAAACCACTTCCTCCTCCTCAACCGCCGCTTCCCTCTCCCCCTCCTTCCCCGGGTTTTCCGCAACCTCCTGATCGGCGTTTACACCCTCCTCTTCGCCCTTTCCACCGCCGGTTTCCAGCCCCGCCCCTGGGCCCGCGGGCTGCTCGATTATGCCCGGGGCCGCTTCGGGAAAATTGCCCTTGACGGGGAACACCCGGAGTGAGATATAAGCGCCGGCAGAGTCGAACCGCCGGAAGGGTCGGACTTTTCCGGTAAACGGGGGACGCCCCCGATCAACCGTCATCAGGAAGGAGAAGAAAGCTATGCCCGCGAAGAAGAAAACCGCCGCCCCGAAAAAGGCGGCCAAGAAAAAGACCGCCGCCGCCTCAAAGCCGGCGGCGAGAAAGCCGGCCGCCCGGAAAAAGGCCGCCGGGAAAGCCGCGGCGAGGAAGACGGCCCCCCGGAAGAAACCGGCCGCGAAGAAAGCCGTTGTCCCGAAAACGCCGGCCCCCTCTCCGGCCCCGCCCCGACCCGGCCTCGACCGCCGGGAGATCCAGCGGCAAATCCGGGTCGCGGCCTACTACCGGTTCCTCCGGCGGGGGCGGCGCCACGGCGGCCACCTCCGGGACTGGCACGAAGCGGAGAAGGATATCCTCTCCCGGCTTTGATGGGGATTGGGGAGTAGGCAGTGGGGAGTGGGGGCTTAAAAACAACCGGAAAGCCGCGGCGGCGGAAGCGGCGGACCGGGAAGAAATCCTGGGAGCGGCCCCTGCCGCCGATCGACCGCTCCGCCCTCGCCCTCCCCGACGATCCCGACTTTATCTTCCGCTTCGCCGTTTACGGCGACAACCAGCGGGGGGTCCCGGTTCACCGCCGGATCGCCAAGGCTATCCTGATCTCCGGGGCCGAGGTCGTCCTCCACGTCGGCGACTACGTCCAGGACGGGAAAAATTCCGGTCAGTGGGACGAACAGTTCCTCCTCCCGGCCCGGCGCCTCCTCGAGCGGACCCGCTTTCTCGGCGTCCCGGGCAACCACGACAAGAACAGTCCCCGCTACTACGAGATCCTCCGGCCGCCGGGGGGAGAACCCCGGTTCAAGGCGGTCCGGGACCCGGTCGCCTTCTTCGGCCTCGACAGCAACCGGGGGCTCTCCCGGCAGGCCGGCTGGCTCGACGGTCAGCTCTCGGATACCGGGGAACCCTGGAAGGTGGTCTTCTTCCACGAGGCCCCCTACTCCTCATCCTGGCCCTGGCCGGGCGGGGCGCTCAAGACCCGGAAACATTTCCTACCCGTCCTGGAAAAACACCGGGTCGACCTGGTCTTCGCCGGCCACATCCACAACTACGAGCGCTTCCACAAGGCCGGGATCCCCTACATCATCACCGGCGGGGGCGGCGACACCCTGGCCAAGCCGGAACAGCTGAAGAACCCCTACCTGGTCTGGTCGGCGAAGAAGCACCACTTCATCACCGCCGACGTCTACCCCGGCCGGATCGAGGTCCTCGCCCGGGACCCGGCCGGGGTCCCCTTCGACGGGGTGATCGTGGAGAAGGAGAGCGAGCCCCGGGAAATCGGGCTGGAGACCCGCCGCCGCTACAAAGGACCACGGCCGAAGTCCTTCCCCAACAGCCTCGGGGGGAGAAATCACTTCCGCTGATTTCCCCTAACTCGCGCTTCGTACTCGTACTCGGCTTTGCCAGCCCTGATTTCAGGCTTTCGAGCACGAAGTATGAGTAGGAGTTTAGGTCACCAGCTGTCCCGTGCCGTCGATGACGAATTTGTAGGAGCAGAGCTCCCGCAGCCCGATCGGGCCCCGGGCGTGGAGTTTCTGGGTCGAGATCCCCATCTCCGCCCCCATCCCGAAACGGTTGCCGTCGGTGAAGCGGGTGGAGGCGTTCCAGAAGACCGCCGCCGAATCCACCGACTTCTGGAAAGTCCGGGCGGCGGCCTCGTCGGCGGTGACGATGGTCTCGCTGTGGTGGCTCCCGTAGCGGTTGATGTGGGCGATCGCCGATTCCAGGGAATCGACCACCCCGACCGCCAGGATCGGGGCGAGGTACTCGGTCTCCCAGTCCGACTCCGCGGCGTCCACCGGCGCCGGGTCGAGGCCGGCCGGGGCCAGGGAACGGGCCCTCCGGTCGAGCCGCAGTTCCACCCCCTTCCCGGCCAGGGCGGCCATCACCCGGGGGAGGAAGGCGGGGGCGACCGCCGCGTGGACCAGGAGGGTCTCGGCGGCGTTGCAGACCGCGTACTTCTGGGTCTTGGAGTTGACGGCGATCTCCCCGGCCATCTCCAGGTCGGCCGCGGAATCGATATAGACGTGGCAGTTGCCGGCGGCGGCGAAGAGCAGCGGCACGGTGGCCGCCTCGAGCAGCGCGGCCTTCAGCCCCTCCCCGCCCCGGGGGATCAGGAGGTCGATGTAGCGCTCCTGCGAGGCGAAATCCCCCAGGGCTTCGTGGCCGCCGCCGGAGGCCAGCTGGAGGGCGCCGGGCGGAAGTCCCGAACTCTCCAGGGCGCGGGACGCGGCGGCGACGATCGCCCGGTCGGAGCGGCGGGCGATCGAGGAACCCCTCAAGATCACCGCGTTGCCGGCCTTCAGGGCCAGGCAGGAGGCGTCGGCCGAGACCTCGGGCCGGGCCTCGTAAACGATCGCCACCACCCCCAGGGGAACCCTGACCCGGCGGATGACCAGCCCGTTGGGCCGTTCCGTCCGCTCCAGTTCCTCGCCGACCGGGTCGGGAAGGGCGGCCACCTCCCGCACCCCCCGGATCGTCCCCTCGAGCTTGGCTTCGGTCAGCCGGAGCCGGTCGAGAAGCTGGGCCGCCACCCCCTTTTTTTCCGCGGCGGCGGCGTCTTCCCGGTTGGCCTGGAGAATTTCGCCGGACTTCGCTTCCAGGGCGTCGGCCATCGCCTCGAGGGCGGCGTTCTTGACCGCGGTCTCGAGGACCGCCATCCGGTAGGAGGCCTCCCGGGCCTCCCGGCAGATCTCTTCCATCCAGTTCGGTTTGGCATTGTCCGTCACGTCAAGGGCCTCCAGTTTATGAGGTTTGCGGGGAGAGATGTCGGAGTGATAGAGTGATGGAGTGTTGGAGTGATGAAGTGTTGGACGGATCACCGCCCGTCACGCCTTTATTGTTCCTCCCGGCTGCTTGAGGGGGATTTCCCTTCCCGGCGGAAACAACTGTTTCTCGACCGGACATCCTTATGTTATCATCAACCGGTTTTCTTCGGAAACGAAAAACCCCGGGATGAAAACACCTGATATCCGATGACCGGCGAGCGAAAACGGCCGGCGGCGGGCAAGCGGGGCTGGAGCCGGTGGACCGCCCTCTTTTTTTTCCTGATCCTGGCCGGGGGGGCCGGCCTGGCCCGCTGGGAGACGATCCGGGCCGACCGGGAGCGGCGGGAGGAGCTGACCGAGCGGGCGGTCCGAACGGCCGGGGCCCTCAACCCCAACCTGGTCGCGGCGGCGGCCGGATCGGAAACCGGCCCGGCCTACCGCCGCCTCAAGGATTACCTGGAGATCCTCCGGAAGGCCATCCCCGGTTCACGCAGCGTCTACCTCCTCGGCCGCCGGGAAGACGGAAAGATATTTTACCTCGCCGACAGCGAGGAACCCGATTCGCCGGATCACTCCCCCCCCGGGCAGGTCTGCGACCAGGACACGGTCCGGGGGCGGATCTTCGCCGACGGCCAGCCGGCGGCGGAAGGTCCGCTGGCCGACCGCCGGGGAACCTGGGTCTCCGGCCTGGCCCCGGTGATCGATCCGGGCAGCGGCCGGGTGTCGGCGGTGCTGGGGGTGGACATCGACGCCGGGGACTGGAACCGGAACCTCTTCCGGGCTGCGATCCCGGCAATTCTTCTGACCCTGGTCCTCTCCGCCCTCCTCCTGGCCGGGACCGCCGTCCTCGCCCGGCGGGAGCGGCGGGCCGGAGAGGGACCCGGCCGGCCGCGCCGGTTCGAGCCCTGCTGGGCGGCGGCCTTCGGCCTGACCCTGACCGCCTTCGCCGTCTTCGCCGCCCAGCGGTTGGAGAACCGGGGCCGGCTGGACTTCTTCCGCCGGCTGGCCTGGACCCGGACCGCCCTGATCGCCGACGGCCTCCGCGACCTCCGCGACTCCGAACTGGAAACCCTGACCCGGTTCTTCGAAGCCAGCGAAGAGGTCACCGCGGAAGAGTTCAGGCTCTTCACCGGGGCCCTGACCTGCTCGACGACGGTCACTTCCTACCAATGGGCTCCGGCCCTCCCGGCCGGGGCGGCAACCGCCCCCGGGGAACCCGGGGAAGCCCGCCCGGACCGCTACCCGATCCTCTACGCCGAACCCCCCGGAACCGGGGAGTTCCTCCTCGGCCGCGACCAGGGGGCGGACCCGGCCCGGCGGGCGGCGATGGCGGAGGCCGAGGCGTCCGGAAGAGCCACGGCCGTCATCCTTCCCGCCCCGGACGGCGAGGCGGAAGGCGGAAAGGAACTGCTGATCTTCCGGCCCTTTTTCCGCCCGGGCAAGAAAGATCCGGAGGGCTTTCTCTCCGCGAAGCTCCGCCCGGAGACCCTCCTCCCGGCCGAAAAGGACGCCCACTTCGAGATCTTCTTCGCCCGGCCGGGGGGCCGGTTCGAACTGCTGGCTTCTTCCTGCCCCGGAAAACTCCTGCCGCCGCCGGACCTCGCCGCCGGCCGCTTTCTGGCCGCCTTCGGAGGGGTCTTCCGCCTGGAGGTCCACCCGGGTCCGGATTTCTTCCCCGGATTCCGGTTCCGGACCGGGGCGGCCGCCGGCCTGATCGGGCTTCTGATCACCGCCGGGCTGGTGATCCTGGTCGCGGCCCCGGCCCGGGTCCGAGCCCGGCTGGAACGGAAGGTCGCCGAGCGGACCGCCGAGCTCCGGGAGAGCCGGGACAGCTACCTCCAGCTGGCCGACCAGACCGGAACCTACACCTGGGAAGTGGACGCCTCCGGACTCTACACCTACGTCAGCCCGGTGGCGGAGCGGGTGATCGGCTACCGCCCCGAAGAGCTGGTCGGCCGGAAGCGCTTCTACGACATCCACCCGGAAACCGGACGGGAGGAGTTCAAGGCGGCGGCGCTGGCGGTCTTCCGGGAGAAGGGGACCTTCACCAACCTGGAGAACCCGGTCCGGGCCCGGGACGGCCGGACCGTCTGGGTCCTGACCAGCGGTTATCCCCTCCTCGACCCCGACGGCAACCTGCTCGGCTACCGGGGCGGAGACACCGACATCAGCGAGCTGAAGCGGACCGCGGCCGAACGGGAGCGGCTGCTGGCCGAGGCGGAAGAGGGCCGGAGGGTGCTGCTCAAGGTGCTCGAGGAAGAAAAGCGCCAGGCCGCCGAACGGGACCGGCTCGAGGACCAGGTCCGGCAGAAGCAGAAGCTGGAGACGGTCGGGCGGCTGGCCGGGGGCGTGGCCCACGACTTCAACAATATGCTCTCGGTGATCCTGGGTTTCTGCGAACTGGCCCTGGAAAAGGCCGCCGACCGCCCCGGGCTGCGGAGCGACCTGGAAGAGATCCAGCGGGCGGCTCACCGCTCCGCCGACCTGACCCGGCGGCTCCTCACCTTCGCCCGGAAGCAGGTCATCTCCCCGAAGACCATCGACCTCAACGAGGCCGTGGAAAGTTCGCTGAAGATGCTGCGAAGGCTGATCGGGGAGGAGATCGAACTCGTCTGGCGCCCGGGAGCGGGCCTCCCTCCGACCCGGATGGACCCGGTCCAGTTCGACCAGGTCCTGGCCAACCTGGCCGTCAACGCCCGCGACGCCGTCAGGGGAGCGGGGCGGGTCGCGATCGAGACCGCCGCCGTCTCCCTGGCCGAGGAAGACCGGCGGGGAAACCCGGATTTTATCCCCGGGGACTACCTGGTGCTTTCGGTCATCGATAACGGGCAGGGGATGGACCGGGAAACCCGGGAGCAAATCTTCGAACCCTTCTTCACCACCAAGGAGGTGGGGGAAGGCTCCGGCCTCGGCCTGCCGGTGGTTTACGGGATCGTTACCCAGAACCTGGGCTGGATCGAGGTGGAGAGCGCTCCGAACCGGGGGACGACCTTTCGGGTCTACCTCCCGGCGGCGCCGGAGGCGGAGCCGGAGACCGGTCCGGAAGCGGAGAAGGGCGAGAAGGCCCGGGGCGGGGAGACCATCCTGGCGGTCGAGGACGAACCCGCCAACCTCCGGCTCCTGGAACGGATGCTGAAGAACCTCGGCTACAACGTGCTGGCCGCCGCCAGCCCGGCCGAGGCGCTGCGCCGGGCCGAATCCCATCCGGAGGGGATCGATCTCCTCGTGACCGACGTGATTATGCCGGGGATGAACGGCCGGGAGCTGGCCGACCGGCTGGTAAAAATCCACCCGAACCTGAAGTGTCTCTTCGTCTCCGGCTACACCGCCGAGGTTATCGGCCGGCACGGCGGGCTCGAGAAGGGGGTCAATTTCCTCCAGAAGCCGCTCCTCCTGAAACCCCTGGCCGCCGCCGTCCGCAAAGCCCTGGGCTGATCCTTCCGCCGGGACACCCCGATTCAGCGCCCGGCGGAAATTCTCTTTCGCTCTATCGCTCCCTTCGAGGCGACAGAACTGCGGTTTCACCGGCCTATGATCTTCAACCACCTTCGGGATGGAATCCGGAACGCCAAAGGCGTTCCACATTAAAGCCCGGGGCAATGCCCCGGGCTTTCGGTATCGAAGCCTGCTATCTCCGGCACCCTGAAGGGGTGCCACATCATATCACCGGGAATTCTCAGGATTTATCTTCCCTCGACCAGGCGGGTCAGGCGGAGGAGGAACTCCCTGACCTCGCCCACCCCGTTCAGACGGTAGCGGGCCAGGGTCTTGACGCCGGGAGGGCCGACCTTGATCGTGATTCCCTCAGCCTTGAGAACCTTGAAGGCGTCCTCGTCGGTCCGGTCGTCGCCGGCGTAAACGGTGAGAACTTTTCCCGATCCGGGCTTCGCCGCCTCCCGCCGGAGCAGGCTGACGGCGTTGCCCTTGTTCCAGGCGGTGGGCGGCCGGATCTCGATCACCATCTTCCCCTCCCCCAGCCTCAGCGCCTGCCGGGAGCGGTAGGGACCGGCCACCCGGAACACCGTGGCCCGGACCGTCTCCCGGTCTTCCGGCCGGACCCGGCGGTAGTGGACGGAGAGGGTCAGGCCCTTGTCCTCGACTTCGGCCCCGCCGATTCCGGCCAGCCGGCGGGATAATTTCCTCGCCACCGCCCGGAGCGCCGGCCGGGCGCGGCGGGCCGGGGGGTTGAGATACTCGAGATCGGGGCCCCGGATCTCCAGGCCGTGGTTGCCGGCATAGGTAACTCCGGGAAGACCGACCCTTTTTCGGACATCCTTTAATTCCCGTCCGCTGATCACCGCCAAAGTGAGGCCTTCGATACCCGCCAGCCGGCGGAGAATCTCCCGGGTGGAGCGGGCCAGACAGGCGGCGGCGGGGTCGCGGACGATCGGGGAGAGGGTTCCGTCGTAATCGAGGCAGAGCAGGACGCTATCGGCCCCGGCCAGTTTCCGGGCGACCCCGTCCCAGGCTGTGAAGAGATGGGGCACCTCTACTTTCCGATCTCCCCGGCGGTCTTTAAAAAGGTCGATACCCAGCGGAAGACGTCGTGGCGGCGGACCTGGCCCCTCAAGTAGCGCATCCGCTTCTCCTTTTCCTCGTCTCCCATCGTGAAGGCCCGGTGGATCGCCTCGGCGGTCCCCTCGGTGTCGTAGGGGTTGGTCAGGACCGCCCCCTTTTTCAGCTGCCGGGCCGCCCCGGCGAACTCGCTCAGGACCAGGACCCCCCGGTTGTCGATACAGCTGGCGCAGTACTCCTTGGCCACCAGGTTCATCCCGTCGTTGAGCGGGGTGATCAGGGCGATCTCGCAGGAGCGGTAGTGGGCGACCAGCTCGACCGGGGTCAGGGTTCCGAAGATGTAGTGGATGGGGACCCAGCCCAGCACGGTAAAATCACCGTTGATCCTCCCCACCAGTTCGTCGAGTTCGCGTTTCATCTCCTGGTACTCCGGGACCCCCATCCGGCTGGGGACGACCACCTGGATCAGGGAGATCCTGGTGTGCAGCTCGGGGTGCTTCTCCAGCAGAACCTCGAAGGCTTCCAGCCGCTGGGGGATCCCCTTGGTGTAGTCGAGGCGGTCGATCCCCAGGACCAGCTTGTGCTCGGGAAACTTCTCGTGGAGATACCAGGCCCCTTCGGCGGCCTGGCGGGAGCGGGCCAGGTCGCGGTAGCGGTTGAAATCGATCCCGATCGGGAAGGCGCCGGCGATGGTCAGCCGCCCCTCAGAGGTCACCAGCGAGTTGGGGGTCCGGTAGCCGACCGAGGCTTCCGGCAGGAGCGCCCGGACGCACTGGATGAAGTTGCGGACGTCCTTGCGGGTCTGGAAGCCGATCAGGTCGTAGGCGAGCAGCCCTTTCAGGATCTCCTCCCGCCAGGGGAGGCGGGTGAAGATGTCGGGGGAGGGAAAGGGGATGTGGAGGAAGAAGCCGAGCCGGGCGGCGGCGCGCGATTCCCGGACCGCCAGGCCGGCCAGGAGGAGCTGGTAATCCTGGACCCAGACAAAATCGTCTTCCCCGGTCTTCTCCAGGATCTTCTCGGCGAACTTCCGGTTGACCGAGCGGTAGATCTCGTAATTCTCCCGGTCGAAGACCGTCCGGCCGAGCAGGCCGTGGAAGAGGGGCCAGAAGGTCTCGTTGGAACAGCCGTAGTAGTAGCCCTCGACCTCTTCCGGGGAGAGGGCGACGGGTTCGATCTCGTAGCCGACCTCCTCCCGGGCCGAGCCGAAGATCTCCGCGTAGGGGGCGTCTTCATCCGAACCCGGCCAGCCGATCCAGAGGCCCCCCTGTTCCTTCAACACCGGTCCCAGGGCGGTGACCAGCCCGCCGGAACCGGGCTGGAGCTTCCATTCTTCGCCTTCCCGCTCAACAACCACGGGAAGCCGGTTCGAGACAATTATCAGGCGACTGCTCATATATACCTCATATTTTGATTCAGTTGACGGAAGCTTGAGTATAGCAAAGCCCCGCCGCCCCGGTCAAGGAATCAAGGATCCGAACAGCGGATGCCGCCCTCCGGCCGATAAAAGTAGCACAGGCATTCCTGCCTGTGCCCGAGCCAGCACAGGCAGGAATGCCTGTGCTACCTTTCATCCGTCCGGCCCCCGAAAAGCCGGGGGAGGGCCCGGCACGAAGCCGGGCCCTCCCCCGTGGGTTTCCCTCGATCGCCCCCGGGCGGCTTCCCGGGGGCGATAGCTGTTCAGCGCAGGAACTTGGAGACGAAGGGCGAGGTCTCGCCCCGGCGCATAAAGTGCCCGGAAGGGCCTTCGCCGAGGAACTCCGAAAACCAGGACTCGTGCTCGATCTCCTCGTTGAGGATGGCCAGGGCCAGGTCGTAGGTCCGGTGGTCCTTGCCGGCGGTGAGATGGCAGATCTCGGTGTAGCCGGCCACCGCGCAGCGTTCCGCCCCGACCAGCACCTTGAGGATCTCCATCGCGTCGGACGGGTCCTTGGGCAGGTTGGCCGGGGGGCAGGCGGAGAGGTCGTGGAACTCCTTCATACAGTTGGGGAGGCTCCCGCCCAGCTCGTAGATCCGGGGCATCAGGGCCTCGAAGTGGTTCCGGTCCTCGATCCGGGCGACTTCCGCGATCTCCTTGATCCCCTCGCCCTCGAGCCCGATCAGGTTGGCCCTGAGGATCGTGTAGTAGTAATACGTGGTCAGCTCGGCCGAAGCGTTCTTCACCAACAGCCCCAGGAGCTTATCCAAATCCACCCCCGCCTCTTCCACCATCTGGCGCGCTACCCTGGCCATAATAAACCTCCTTTTCTCCTCTCCGGGGATTTTTCCCCGGTTCTGTTTTCCGGCCGGAAACCGGCCGGGTGTTTTATTAATTATTACTATATCATAATAATTACTATTAGCAAGAAAAATTTTTTATCCGGGCAACAGCCGCGATCGCAGGATAACTTACTAACTGATTCACCCACGGCGCCAGGCCGGGCCGCCCCCGGCCGGTTTACCCGGCCGGAGCGTAAGTTCAACGGCTACCCCGGCCTTTCCTTTTCCTCTCCCCCACCCTTCGCGGCCAGGCAAGCCCGGCAAATGCCCCTCAGTTCCAGGTGGTTGCTTAATACTTTTCCCCACCGCCCGGCTTCCTGTGGAACGATCCGGTCGGCCTCCGGGGAGGAAAAATCCTCGATTGAACGGCAGAGAACGCAGACCAGGTGGTGATGGGGAGAGCTCTTGGGCTCGAAGCGGGAGCGGTCGTCGAGAATCTCGACCCGGGAGATGATCCCGAGCCGGGCGAAGAGTTCCAGCGCCCGGTAGACCGTGTCCAGGGAAACCGTGGGCAGGGAAGGCCTGACCCGGCGGTAAACCTCCTCCGCCGAGGGATGCCCTCCGTCTTCCCGGACCGCCCGGAGAATCTCCAGCCGCTGCTGGGTGAGCTTGAGCCCGTGCTTCCGGAATAGTTCCCGGAAGTCGCCCGGGTCAGGGGCGGGTCGCCGGCCCTTCGCCGTTTTCTTCAGTTTGCTCATAGTTACGAATCCATCCTTTATAGGAATATATCCTGATAACTTCCGGGTGTCAAGTGATCGGGGACCGGGCCTGATCGGGGAAGGGCGGACCGGCCGGGGGCCGGGAACGGAGCACGGAGATTCCTGCCCGTACGTCTTGCCCCGGGCAATCAGACCCGGCCCGCTCCGCCGGACGGGATCCGGCCGCTACCAGGAGACCGGGATGTAGCCCCCGCCGCCCCAGTAGACCCGGGTCAGCCCCCGAATGGCCCAGAGCCCGGTGGCGGGGCGGTGGACCGCCGCCCCGGAAGACCCGGAGCCGGCGTAATCTCCCGGCTGCGGGTAGTCGGAGGCCCCCCCGAAGTAGAACCGGGTCAGGCCCCGGACCGCCCAGAGGCCGGACGCGGGCCGGAAGACGCCGAGCTCCATCGTCCCGCCCCCGCCGTACGCGGCCGGAACCGGGTAGTCGCCCCCGGTCCCGAAGTAGAGCCGGGTCAGCCCCCGGACCGCCCAGAGCCCGGAGCCGCCCCGGAAAATACCGATCCGGTCCGTCCCCTCCCCCGCCGGGTCCGCCGGCACCGGCAGGTCGCCCCCGGCCCCGAAGTAAGCCCGGGTCAGCCCCCGGACCGCCCACAGCCCCCGGGACGCCCGGAAGACGGCGGGGTCGGTCCGGCCGTCCCCGTTGTAGTCGGCCGGAACCGGGACGTCGCCGGGACTCCCGAAATACAGACGGGTGGTCCCCCGAACCGCCCAGAGGCCGGAAGAAGACCGGAAGACCGCCGGGTCGGTGGTACCGTCCCCGTCGTAGTCCCCGGGAGCCGGGAGATCGGCCGGGCCGCCGAAGTAAAAGACCGCCGGGGCGAAGCCGGAGCCGAAGTCGACCAGCCATTTTCCGTCGGACCCCCGACGGACCGCGATGTCGTCCCGGCCGTCGCCGTTGTAGTCCTTCCCGTCCGCCACCAACCGGAAAAGCGCCGGGGTCAGGGTCGGCGAGGGGGAAGGCGGGGTCAGGGCGGGGGTCGGCGGGAGGGAAGGAGCCGGGGTGGCCGAGGAGGTGGGAGAGGCCGAGGGCATCGGGGTGGCGGTCGGGACCGGGGTCGAAGTCGGCGTCGGGGTCGACGTCGGGGTGATCAGGCAGCGGCGGAAGACCCGGCCGCCCTCGGCGCCGTGGTTGGCCACCCCGGCGTAGAGGCAGGGCCCGCACCCGGCCAGGGACTGGACCGCCCGGTTGTCGGTGTCGCCGAAGCCGTTCTCGTTGACCTGGGTCCACTCCGCCCAGCCGTACTCCCAGATCTGCCCGCCCCGGGGCGAGCCGGACCTGTTCCCGGTCCCCACGTAGAGGCGGCCGTCGAAGACTTCCATACTGGCGGCGGATTCGTACTGCATCGCCGCGCCGGGGTCATTGCGGATGAATTCCCCTCCCTGGTACTCCCAGACCTGGCAGGAGACCGACCAGCCCGAGCCCCCGACGAAGAGGGAGGGGCCGGCGGCGGCCAGGGACCGGAACTCGACGAAATCCCCGCCGAAACCCCCCTCGGTCAGCAGCGTCCAGTCGGCGGTTCCGGGGCCGTCGTAACGGTAGAGCCGGGCATAATCGGCGGTGTTGTAGACCCCGGCGTGGACCTTCCCGTCGTAGACGGCCAGGCTCCTCACCTGCTCGTTGTCGCCGTCGCCGAAGCCGTTCTCGTTGACCTGGGTCCACTCGCTCCAGTCGTAGGTGAAGACCGCCCCCTGCCAGGAGGTACCCATCCAGAGCTTGCCGTCGTGGACGACCATCGAACTGGCCCAGGTGTTGGCGGTGTCGCCCAGGCCCCCGGAGGCCCGCTGTGTCCAGGCGGTACCGTCCCAGGACCAGACCTCGAAGCCGTCGGCGTCGTTGGCCGTGCCGACGAAGAGCTCGTCGCCGAAGACGGCCAGGGTGTGGGCCCCGCGGTTGGCCGAGGTGCCGAAGCCGCCCGAGGTGATCACCGTCCAGTCGGCCGTGCCGGTCCCGTCAAAACGCCAGACCTCGGAGCCGTCGGAGTTGTTCCAGGTCCCGGCGTGAACGGCCCCGTCGTAGCAGGCCAGGGCGAAGGCGGAGAAGTTGTTGCTGTTGCCGAAGCCGTCCTCGTTGACCTGGGTCCACTCCGTCCAGTTCCCGGTCGGCACGGGGATCGGGGTCGGCGGGACGGAGGGGGTGGGCGTGAAGGTGGGCGTCGGCGACGGGGTTTTGTAGCCCTCGGGCGTCGGGGTGGTTGAGGGCGTTACGGTTGGAGGCGGCGTGGTCGAAGGCGTCGGGGTCATCGAAGGGGGCGGGGTCGGGGTGACCGAGGGGGTCGGCGTCACGGATGGTGTGACCGAGGGGGTCGGGGTGACCGAGGGGGTCGGCGTCACGGAAGGGGTCTTGTAACCCTCGGGGGTCGGAGTCGGGGTCGGGGTGGTGTAGTAGCTCAGGAACTCCAACCGGGTCACGTAGCCGTCCTCCCCGCTCCCGCGGGCGGCCTGGAAGGGGTCGGCGGTGGGGAAGTTGGACGAGGACGTCCGGCCGGCAACGTAAACCTTGCCGTCGGCGCCGAGGGAAACGTTGTAAATGAATTCATCGCCGCTCCCGCCCAGGTAGGTGGAGAACTGCAGGTCCGAACCGTCGGGGGAGAACCGGGAGACGGTGGCGTCGTAGCCCCCGGGGCGGCCGGGCTGGATGGCCCTGGCGGTGGGGAAGTTTGACGACACGGTCCAGCCGGTCACCCAGGCATTGCCGTCCGGGTCCGCGGCGATCCCCTGGCCGTAGTCCCAGCCCCACCCCCCCAGGTAGGTCGAGTAGATCAGGGACTGCCCGTCGGCGGCAAAGCGGGTGACGAAGTAATCCGGCTGATCCGAGATGGACGGCTGGTAGGGGTTGACTGTGGGGAAGTCGTCGGACTGGGTGATGCCGACCAAATAGACGCTCTCGTCGGACCCAAGCGCGATCCCGACGGCCTGGTCGATATCCTCGGAACCGCCGAGAAAGGTGGAGAAGACCAGGGACGAGCCGCTGGGGTCAAACTTGGTCAGGACGGCGTCCCAGCTGCCGGGGGAGGGGCCGGCATGGACCGGCTGGTAGGCGTTCAGGGTCGGGTAATCGGTGGCTGTGGTGGCCCCGGAGAGGTAGGCGTGGCCGGAGGAGTCGACCGCCACCCGGGGGTATTCGTGGCCGTTGCTGGGGGTGCTCCCGCCCAGGTAGGTGGAGTAGGCCAGCGAGGAACCGTCGGGGGAGAGCTTGGTCAGGGTGAAGTTGTAGCCGCTGGAGCTGGCGTTGGAGGGCTGGTAGGCGTTGAGGGTCGGGAAGTCGGTCGACCAGGCCTTCCCGGCGACGTAGGCGGAGCCGGCGCCGTCAATCGCCACCTGGTAGGCGAAATCGAACATCGTGCCGCCGAGGTAGGTGGAGTAGATCAGGGCGGAGCCGTCGGCGGTGAGCTGGGCGACGAAGTTGTCAGACCAGTAGCCGTTCCGGGCGGCCTGGAAGGGGTTGACAGTCGGAAAGTTGGTGGCGTCGGTGTAGCCGCAGACGTAGGCCCGGCCGGCCTCGTCGACGGCGATCCCCATCCCCAGGCTGTTGCCGCCGCTCCCTCCCAGGTAGGTCGAGTAGACCAGGGAGGACCCGTCGGGTGAGAACCTGGTGACGAAGGCGTCCTGGCTGGCCCGGCGGACAGGCTGGTAGGCGGCAACGGTGGGGAAGTCGGCGGAGTAGGTGTACCCGGTCAAGTAAGCGCAACCGTCGGTCCCGGCGGCGACCCACTGGGCGGAGTCGTTGCCGGACCCGCCCAGGTAGGTCGAGTAGTCGAAATCCCAGCGTTCGATGTAATTGACGGGCGTCGGACTGGGGGCCTGGGCCACCGCGCCGCCGGCCAGGACGAGACCCGAAACCGCGGCAATCAGGACGACGCCGAACCGGAAAAATCCATTTGCCCTTGTTGCGGATCTCATATCCGCCTCCTCTGCTGACGGTGGTGATGCGGGTGGAGTTAATCGGCCGGCCGATGAAACGGCGGTCCGCAGGGGGTTACGGAAAGGACAGCGGTCGGCTGTAACTCGTAAAGGCCGGGGAGAAAAAACCTCCCCCGGGAAGCTTGTTCTTCCCGACGGAGGCGCCAGGGATTCACCGGCTCAACGCCGGCCCGACAGTTGGTTTTCATTTTGTCGGGGTGGATTATCTCGGAATCCCGGGCCGGCGTCAATCCGCTTTTTCCGAAATTTTTTGCCCCGGGCGAGGCTAACCCGGTCCCCCACCGGCCGAATAACCCCGCCGCCGCGCAGACGGGGGGAAAACGACAGCGATCGAGAGCGTTTCCCCGATCACTTGCCCCCCCGGGTCCTGACTTAACGGGAGACCGGGATATCGCCTCGCCCGCCGAAGTAAGCCCGGGTCACCCCCCGGACCGCCCAGAGGCCGATGTCTTCCCGGAAGACGGCGGGCTTCAGGAAACCGGAGCCGGCGTAATCGCCGGGGACCGGGAGATCGATGGCCCGGCCGAACGACAGGTCGCTCACCCCCCGGATCTCCCAGCGGCCGGAGAGGGAGAAGGGATCGAGGGGTCCGAAGCGGGCGGCTTCCCAGGTCCCGTCCCCGTCGTAATCACCGGGCGCCGCACTCCCCATCCCGTCCCCGAAGTAGAAGCGGCTCAGGCCCCGGACGATCCAGATGTCTTTCTCGATCCGGCGGCGGCGGACGGCGATCTCCGCAGTCCCGTCCCCGTCGTAATCCCCGGCGACGGGAAGGTCGCCGATCCCGCCGAAATAAGCCCGAGTTACCCCCCGCGCCGCCCAGAGGCCGGTGGTTTCCCGGAAGACGGCGACATCATGGGTCCCGTCCCCGTCGTAATCTCCCGGCACCGGGAGGGAACCCGGGGACCCGAAGTAGCAGCGGGTGATTCCCCGGACCGCCCAGAGGCCCGCGGCCCCGCGGTAAACCGCGATGTCGGCGGTACCGTCGCCGTCGTAATCCGCGGACACCGGCAGGTCCTTCCAGGAGCCGTAGTGCGCCCGGGTCACCCCCCTCACCGCCCACAACCCGACGGCCGCCCGGAAGACGGCGATATCCGAGGTCCCGTCCCCGTCGTAGTCCCCCCCGGCGACGGCCGCGCCGGCGGGGTCGGGCTGGAAATACCTCTCGACGTCGCCCTCCAGGTCGGCAAAGAGATCGAGGACCCGCACCGGGTTGCCGGCGGTGAAGTCCACCGCGCCCAGATCGACGTACCGGAGATTGGGCCGGCAGAATGAGCGCCAGTAATACCTCCTGGCGATATGGTCGCGGATGCTGGTACTCAGGGTACAGCTCTGCTCCCGGTCGTAGAGGGGCTTGGCCGCGTTCTGCATTATGGCCAGGACGGAGCCGATCGCTTCCGGGTGGGAACGGGGGACGGGGAGGGTCTGGAGGTACCAGGAGGCGCGGACGAAGCGGGAGGTCGACTCCACCCCGCCGGGAAGCGGAAGGTCGCCCCCGAACCCCTGGTAGTCGGCGAGATTGGCCAGTTGTTCCTCGTAGGCGGGGTTGTTGGTCAGCACGCCGTTGTATTCCGGGGGGCGGTGGATCCTCAGTTCCCCGCCGACATACTCCATCACCGCGGAGTCGCCGGTGGGATCGTGAAGGACCAGGTGACCCCCGACCAGGCAGAGAATCCTCATACCCTCCGCCAGGGCCACGGCCTCGGCCACGGTCCGGCAGTTGTCGAGGTAGTATTGCGGCCACCGGTCGTCGTTCAGATACGGGCGGGAATCGGGCGGGGGATACTCCGAGTCGGTCATCATCAGCATCGCCACGCTCAGGCCGTGCTCGTTCATCCCATCCAGGTGGATGTAGGCGCCGACGAAATACAGACCCAGGGTAATGCTCCCGTATTGGGAGACCCAGCTGACCGGCCGGTCCCCGGGGAGGAGGGGCACGGCGGTCCGGGCCGTCCCCCGGGGGTTGAGCGACATCCGCAGGTAATTGTCGATCGGCCAGTCGATGTTCCGCCCCGACACCATCCAGCCTCCGCGGGAGGCGAAAATATCCGTGCAGGCCCCGGCTTCCCGGACCGAGGCAGCCTGGAGCGAAAAAATCAGGATGACTGCCGGCCAGATCCTTTTCATTTCAAGTCCCTCCTTCTCTCTGTTTGCCCGGAGTCTTCAGTCGCCCCGGGGTGCCGTCGGCATAACGGTCTGATTCGATTCAAGAGCGGTTGTCGGGCGGGCCCTTCACCGGGTGGCGGGGAGATCTCCGGACGTCCCGAAGTAAATCCTGGTTGCCGGGCGGACGGCCCAGAGCCCCGAGGCCGATAAGCAAAAAGATCCGTCGTTTCGCGTCCATCGCCCTCCCCCTCGCCGCCGCTTAAGTATATCACGCCGGGGCGAAAGGCCAAGAGGCGGAGGTTGAATTCACTCCGGACGGGGGATGATGCCGAAGTGGAGGGCGAGGACATAGCTCAGCCTCTCGTTGAGCGCGGCGGCCTCCTCGTCGGGGATATCGGGGTCGATCTCGATCTTGAAGCCCTCGGCCGAATGCCGGACCCGGATCGTCCCCTCCAGGATGTGGGGAAAGAGTTCGGGGTCGGTCTCCAGCTCCCGGCGGACCTTCTCCCGCTCCTCCCAGAGCCACTCGGCGGCCTCGTCCCCGGCCGGGGGCTTCTGGGAGAGGACCTCCCGGACCCGCTCCCGGATGAACCGGCGAGTCTCCTCGGAAAGTCCGGGGGCGAACCAGAGGAACTCCTCTTCCGGGCGGTCGGTCATCGCGAAGACCCCGTCCTCGAAGTAGGGCTGGAGGAGCGGGTCGGCCCGGAGGACCCGCTCGGCCACCGAGGCCAGGAACCGGTTCTCCTCCCTGAAATCTCGCTCTTCCGGGTGCATAATCGTCGCCGGGCGTCCGCTGCGCCGCGGCGATTATCTTACCCGCTTGGGCCGGAAAACCTCAAGCGCTTTTCTCAAGCGGACCAAATGGGAAAAATTGCCGGCGGGAAACGGCTGACCGCTTTTCCTGGAAACCGGCGGGGGGAACGGCTATAATCGGCCGGCACCAGCCTTAACGGAGGCGCTTATCAAAACCGCATCAAAAGATCCGATCCCCGAAATTCTCCGGCGTTACTGGGGGTTCTCCTCCTTCCTCCCGCTCCAGCGGGAGGCGGTGGATTGTGTCCTCAAAGGCCTGGAGTCGATCGTCGTCCTCCCCACCGGGGGAGGGAAGTCGCTCTGTTACCAGGCCCCGGCGCTGGCGATGGAAGGGACGGCGGTGGTGGTCTCACCCCTGATCGCCCTGATGAAGGACCAGGTGGACGGACTGGTCGCCGACGGCATCCCGGCGGCCCGGATCGACAGCTCGCTGACCGCCCGGGAGAAGTCCGAACTCTTCCCCAGGCTGAGGAAAGGGGAGATCCGGATCCTCTACCTCTCCCCGGAGCGTCTGGTCGGCAACGGTTCCGAATTCCTCAGCGACCTGAAGCTGTCCTTCATCGCCGTCGACGAAGCCCACTGCATCAGCCACTGGGGACACGACTTCCGTCCCGAGTACCGCCAGCTGGGAAACCTCAAGGATCGCTTTCCGGGGATCGCCCTCCACGCCTATACCGCCACCGCCACCGAACCGGTCCGGGAGGATATCGCCCGCCAGCTCCAGTTGAAAAACCCGGAGATCCTGGTCGGCTCCTTCGACCGCCCCAACCTGGTCTACCGAGTCCGGCGGCGGACCTCCCGCCTCGACCAGGTCCGGGCCGTGATCGACCGCCACCGGGGGGAGTCGGGGATCGTTTACTGCCTCCGGCGGCGGGACGTCGACGAACTCTGCGCCGCCCTGGCCGCCCGGGGCTACCGGGCGGTCCCCTACCACGCCGGGATGAGCGACTCCGACCGGAAGAAAAGCCAGGATGAGTTCATCGCCGAACGGGCGGAGATCATCGTCGCCACCATCGCCTTCGGGATGGGCATCGACAAGTCCAACGTCCGCTTCGTCGTCCACGCCGCGATGCCCAAGACCCTGGAACACTACCAGCAGGAGAGCGGCCGGGCGGGCCGGGACGGCCTGGAGGCGGAGTGCTGCCTCTTCTATTCCGGGGCCGACTTTATGATCTGGAAGCACCTCCTGGGGGAGATGCCCCCCGAACCCCGCCGGGCGGCGCTGGAGAAGCTCAACCGGATGTACCGCTACTGCACCGGGCTCTCCTGCCGGCACAGGTCGCTGCTCAACTACTTCGGCCAGGAGTTCCCGAAGGCGGACTGCGGGGCCTGCGACTCCTGCCTCGGCGAACTCAACCTCCTCGAAGACGCCCTGACCGTGGCCCAGAAGATCCTCTCCTGCGTCGTCCGGCTCAAAGAACGGTTCGGGGCCGATTATACCGCCCTGGTCCTGGGCGGCTCCCGGGAGGAGAGAATTCTGAAAAAAGGCCACGACCGGCTCACCACCTACGGGATCCTCCCGGAATACTCCCGGGCGGAGATCCGGGGTTTCATCGAGCAGCTGGCCGACGAGGGTTACCTGGCCAAGACCGGCGAGTTCAACGTCCTGAAAGCCACCGAGGCGGGGTGGCGGGCGATGCGGGGGGAGGAGACGCCGAAGCTGCTCCAGCCCCCGGAAAAAAAGCCGAAGAAGGCCGCCGCCAAACCGGTCCGGGATTCCTGGGAGGGGGTCGACACCGGTCTCTTCGCGGCCTTGAGGGAACTGCGGATGGAGGTCGCCCGGGAGAGCGGCGTCCCGGCCTATATCGTCTTCGGCGACCGCAGTTTGCGGGATATGGCGCGCCTGCGCCCCTCGACCCCGGCCGGTTTCCTCGGGGTCTCCGGGGTCGGCGAGGCGAAGAAGGAGCGCTACGGCGAGCGCTTCCTCGAGCTGATCAGGGACTACTGCGCCTCCCACGGCCTGGAGACCGGCTGATCATCACCCCGCCGGATCCATTTCCATTCTTTACCCCGGGAGGGTGTAATCAATATAATTTGCCATATAATTATATTGCTATTGGCCGCGGTTGTGATATGCTTGAACTATGAAAGCCGCCCGTTTCGAATGGGATCAGGCCAAAGACCTCGATAATCGGGAAAAGCACGGGATAGGATTTGAAACGGCCCAATACGCCTTTGCCGATCCCGGGCGCGTGATCGCCGAAGATACAACCCATAGCCGGGAAGAGCAGCGCTATTTCTGCTTCGGCCGGGTCGGCGGCGGGATCTTAACCGTGAGGTTTACTGTGCGGGGAGACGTCATCCGCATCTTTGGCGCCGGGTATTGGCGCAAGGGGAAACAGATATATGAAAAAGAAAATCGGGTACACTGACGGTCCGATCGGCGAGGTCCGGGTCGTGCGGGATTTCCTGCCTCCCCCGGAGGAACTGGCTTTCCGGGAGGAACAGGTCAAGGTAACGATCGGCTTGAGTAAGTCCTCGGTGGATTTCTTCAAGGCGGAGGCGAGAAAGCACCGAACCCAATACCAGAAAATGATTCGGCGCCTCCTCGATCTCTACGTCGCCGGGCACCGGTGATTCCCGCCCGTCTCTTGCCGCTCGACTCGGTACCCCGGCCAATCTCCGCCGAATCACCGGCCTGATTCATCCGACCTGAAGTCGGCGGGCAAGCGGGTTCAATCGAGGGTGAACCCGGCCTGGCGGCGGAAGTATTCGACGATCCGGGCGGCGGCGGCGTTGTTGGCCCGGTGGTTCCGGTAACCGTGCTCGCTGAGGATGGCGGCGACCGCCTCGATCGTCTCCCGCCGGTCGAGAACCGCCGGTTCCGGGGCGGCGGGGACGGTTTCCCCGACCGCTTCATCAACGGCGGCCGGTCCGGCCGTTACCCCGCCTTCCTCCCGCCAACGGGCGACCGTGGCCGGCCCGATCCCCTTGACCCGGCGGGCCGCATCGTCGAGATCGGCGAACGGCCCGCCCTCCTCCCGCGCCGCAATGATCCGTTCGGCGGTGGCCGGCCCCACCCCCCGGATCTGCTGGAGCTCGGCGGGAGAGGCCGTGTTGAGGTCGATCTCCCCGGCGGCCGGCGCGACCGCCGCCAGGACCAGGAGCGCCGTCAGGACGGTTCTCTTCATATCTCTGCCCTCCCCGGTTATCAGGTTCCGTAAGATTGGACGGAGCCGGGGAGGGTTTATTCAACGGGGATCGCCGGGACCGGGAAGGCTACTCGGGGGAGACGCAGATCAGGACCGGCCCCGGAGCGGAGAGCGGCGATTCTTCCCCGGGGATGCAGTTCCACCCGGGGAAGCGGAGCCGGTCGATCAGGCGGGCCCGCCGGGCGGTGAGGGGAGGGCGGGCGGGAAGTCTCCCCGCGAGATAATCGTGGAGGTAGAATATGCTGAAACCGGCGCCGTCGGTCAGCCCGGCGTCGATCCGGTCGAGGGCGATCCCCTCCCCGATCAGCCTCTCCGCGGCCGCCTCCTGGACCCGGTAGGTGAGGCCGTACATCCCGCCCGTCCCCCCCCGCTCCCCGACGTGGGCGAGAAAGGCGAGGTGGATCGCCGCGCCGGAGATGACGATCGGGACGCCGACCAGGGCGGGCAGGGCCGGCCAGGGCTTCCGGTTCCGGATCGATCCGCCCAGGGCGGCCAGGCCGCGGCCGGCCACGGCCAGCGCGGCCGGCAGGCCGGCGAGAAAGGACCAGGGCGGGATCCTGATCCCCCGGAGCGGATAGACCAGGAGGGGAATCACCGCCATCAGGGCCAGCCAGGCGACCGGGTCCCGGTCGAGCGGGAGCGCCGGGGTCCTCCCGGACCGCTGGAGGGCGACCCCGGCGAGAAAGAGGACGAAGACCAGGAAGGTGGCGGCCAGCCCCAGCGGCTCCAGCCAGCCTCTCTCCAGGCCGAGCGGCGTCCCCCGGAGCGGGGCCATCCCGAACTGGCCGGACTGGAAGTTCCAGCCCAGCCCCCCGGCGAAGAGGTTGTTCCACCAGGAGACGGCGATCTCGGCGAAGTTGGCCGGGAAGGGGGCGGCCGCCCCGATCCTCCCCCCGAAGGTCTGGCGGAGCGGGGCGAAGCCCGAGCGGAAAAGAAAGAAGAGGTGGGGAACGAGCAAAAACAGGCCGGCGAGGAAACCGGCCAGGGCGGAAGGCCAGCGGACGCGGCGGCGGACGGCGGCGACGGCGAACCAGAAGAGGAAAAAGGCCAGGACGGAGTAGCCGGAATAGTGGATCTGCCAGATCAGGCTGAGCAGGGGCCCGGCCCAGAAGATCCCCCGGCTCCGGGGAACCCGGGTACAGCGGACGACGACCAGGAGAAACCAGGCGGAGAAGAACGGGAAGACGCACTGGGGCCAGATCGTCCGGGAGTAGAAGATCAGCCAGGGGTGGAAGGCCGCCAGGGCGGCGGCCCAGAAGCCCGCCCGCCGGCCGCCGGCCTCCCGCCCGAGAAGGTAGATCGGGACCAGGGCGGCGATGTTGAAGACGGCGACGTAGAGGGTGACCGCGAGGGCGGACGAGGTCAGCCGGACCAGCGGGTAGAGAACGTAGATGAAACCGGGGGGCATAATCACGCCGGTCCCGCTCATCTGACCGAACTGGGGCAGCCCGTGCCCGAACCAGAACCGGGTGGTGAGGATCGCGGTCACCCCGTCGATCTTGAAGGGGACCAGGTCGAACGCGGCCAGGCGGAGGAAGGCCCCCCCGGCGAGGACCGCGCCGGCGGCGAGGAGGGCGAAGGTGGGCGGCCTCCGGCTCACCTGGTCGCCGGGAGATCGCCCTCCCTCCCGAAGTAGGCCCGGGTCAGGGACCGGATCGCCCAGAGCCCGGAATCGGGTCGGAAGACGGCGGCCTCGGTGAGGTTGTTCCCGTCAAAATCCCCGGGGACAGGGATGTCCCCGAAGCGTCCGTAGTAAAACCGGGTCACCCCCCGCGCCGCCCAGAGGCCCGTCTCCGGCCGGAAAACCGCCGGCCGGAGGCGGAAGGGGCCGGCTGACTTCACCGCGCCATACCAACCGTAAGACCCGGGAACGGGGAGATCCCCGGTCCGGCCGAAGTACGCCCGGGTCATCCCCCGCACCGCCCAGAGTCCGGCGCCCGGCCCGAAGATCGTGGAGGGGCGAAAGACCGCCGCCTGAGCGGTACCGTCCCCGGAGAAGTCCCCGGAGAGCGGCCAGTCAAACTGCCGGCCGAAATAGAACCGGGTGACCCCCCGGACCCGCCAGAGGCCGGTAAGATCCCTGAAGACGGCCGGATCGCAGACCCCGTCGCCGTCGTAATCCCCGGGCACCGGGGTATCCCGCCAGTCGCCGAAGTAGAAGCGGGTCAGGTTCTTGACCGCCCAGAGACCATTGAAAGGACGAAAGACGGCGAGGTCGGCGTAGCCATCTCCGGTATAATCCCCCGGGACCGGGATGGATCCGCCGGCGCCGAAGTAGGTCCGGCCCAGACCCCGGACCGCCCAGAGGCCGTTCTCCATCCGGAAGATCGCTATATCGGACTTCCCATCCCCGCGGTAATCGCCGGAGCCCGGGCGGGGGATGGGGGCCGGCGGGAAGATCCCGGAGATCAGCTGGGCGGAGACGAAGGTGGCCTCGAACGTCGAGATCTCCCGGTTCAGAAGGACGACGATGACGGCGTCCCGGGAGGGCAGGTAGTATATGCCGCTGCTGTAGCCAAAGGTGAAGTCTCCACCGTGGCCGACCGCACCCAGCAGGGACATTATCCCCAGGCCGTAGCCGCCGATCTTGCCCGGCCAGGCCCAGGTCAACTGCTCGCGGTGGAGATCTGCGGAGATCAGGTCTCCGCGGGCATAAGCCCGGCACCATACCGCCAGGTCGGCCGCGGTGGAGATCATCGCCCCGCAGCCGAACTCTCCCGAAGGGTTGTAGGCGACGCTGTCGTTGAGAGTGGTGTACTTGCTCCATTTCGAACACTCAAGCCAGTGATCGGCGGGGATCCAGTAGCCGTGAACGGCCGGCTCCGGGATCGAGGAGTCGAGCGGGTAGGAGGTCTGATTCAGGGCGAGGGGGACCAGGATCCGGTCCCTGATCTCCTCCGGAAGCCGGGTGGAGGTGACGGCGGACTGGGTCACCCACTCGACGATCATTCCCAGGAGGATGTAGTTGGTGTCCTCGTAATCGTATCCGGTGCCAGGCGGGGAGCCCCCGGCCGACACCGCCAGGTCGATCATTGACTGGAGCGTCCAATCTACCAGGAGGTATTCGGCGGGGGTATGGGAGCAGGAGAAGTTTTTGTAGTCGGTATTATCATCCCAGGCGTTCAGGCCGCTGGTGTGATTCATAAGCTGCCGGATTGTGATCCGGTCGGCCAGGGGAACGCCGAAGCCGCCATCGAACTCGCTCAGGGTGTCGTCGAGGGAGAGGACCCCCTCATCGACCAGCTGGAGAACGACGGTGGCGGTGAAGGTCTTGGAGATGGAGGCGATCCGGAAGTAGTCCCCGGCCCCGATCGGCCGGCCCGTCTCCAGGTCGGCGGTTCCCCGGGTCCAGGTCCCTTCCCAGAAAGGGGTCGAGACGTGGACGATCGCCCCCGGCACCCCTTCCGCCTGGGCGGCGTCAAGCCATTTCTCCACGACCTGATCCGCCGCGGGAGGCGGCGCGGCCGCGACCGGTAGCGATAGTATGGACGACGCGGATAACCAACTGAACGCAAAAACGACGCTTCTACTGGTTTTCATCCGTCTGCTCCTGGTTTTTCGATATCGGGCATTCAAGGTAGCACAGGCATTCCTGCCTGTGTCCCCGGCAGTGTAGCACAGGCATTCCTGCCTGTGTCTCCGGCAGTGTAGCACAGGCATTCCTGCCTGTGTCTCCGGCAGTGTAGCACAGGCATTCCTGCCTGTGTCCCCGGCAGTGTAGCACAGGCATTCCTGCCTGTGTCCCCGGCAGTGTAGCACAGGCATTCCTGCCTGTGTCCCCGGCAGTGTAGCACAGGCATTCCTGCCTGTGTCCTGGCCGGGCACAGACAAGAATGTCCGTGCTACTCCGGCAGTTCGAGCCTCCGGCCGAGGATCACGCAGTTGAAGAGCGCCCGGCCGACCTGGTCCCGGGTCAGGTAGGCGTTGGACCCGGCCGCCTCGCGGAGCGAGACCACGGTCTGCTCGTCGATCTCGTAAACCCTCACGGCCGGCAGGTCCGACTCCCAGATCTCCGGGTGCTCGAGGTCGAGATCCGAGGAGAAGTGGAGGAGGAGACGGCCGGCCTCCCAGAAGACCCAGACCTCGTTGGCCACCGGCGAGAGCGGGGAGACGTGGACCGCCCGGCTGAAGGGAGCGGCCGGGTCCGGGAGCCGGAGGTGCTCGTCCTCCAGTTCCTCGTCCACGGCCTGACGCATCAGCTCCAGGAGGTCGTCGTCCGGGTAACGGACCTCGGCCCGGGTCTCGAAGAGGTGCTCGCGCAAGGCGGTGTGAGACATCCGGGCCTCCCGGTAATTATCCGGCCGGACCGCGGGTTCGGGGTAGCGGGCCACGTTGACGATCTTGTAAACGTCGGACTTCACCCGGCGGTCGGAATGCTCGACCGGGTAATCCGGCTTCTTCACGGTGACGTGGAGGTCCAGCTCGGGGATGACGATCTCCCCGAAGCGGCTGAAGTCGCCGGGATCGAGTTCCGGCTTCAGTTCCCGGACCCAGAAGAAGAAGTGGTCGCGCTCCGCCTCCTTCTCCACGTCGGCCTCGTCCAGGTACCAGCGGTAGAGGTGGCGGACGACCTCGCGGAGGTAGCTCTCGTCGAGCAGCGCCGGGTCGACCTCCGGCCCGGGGAGAGCCCGCCCCGGCGAGCGGCAGGAGCAGAACAGGAAGGCCGCGGCCCAGAGGGCGAGGGAAAAGGTCCAGATTGATCTTCTCTTCATTCAGCGCCGCTCCAGGGTGAAGAAGCGGTTGCCCCCGAGCACGCCGCTGTCGGCGTTGGGGATCCGGACGAAGGCGCCCCCCGGGCTGTAGTAGTCCCGGTCGGACATCCAGGCGTAACCCCGTCCGGTGACCGGGACCGCGCCGATCCTCTTCAGGCCGGCAAAGCGGTCGGCCTCGTCGATCCCGCCCCGGACATAGGCCGACGCCAGGTCCCGGGCGTAAATCAGCAGCCGGGCGAACCGGCCCGGCTCGCCCCGGCCGGCGATTTTCAGGAGGTTGTCGATCCGCTCGCCGACCCGCGGGGAGAAGACCGGCCGGCCGCGGCCGTCGCGGTAGAAACCGTCGCACTGTCCCTTCTCGCCCCCGGCGGTGATCACCTCGATGGCGTTCGCCGCGTTGGCCGAGGCGACCTCCGGCTGGGTGTAGCCGCCGGGGACGTGCTTCAGGCGGGACTCGACCACCCAGAGGACGGCCAGCATCGCCGAGCGGGTGTCCTTCTCGCTGACGTAGCCCCGCTCTCCCGGGAAGGGGACCTCGTTGATCAGGAGCCGGGCGATGTACCCGGCGGGCTCGGCGGGCGGGGGGAGCTCCACCCCGGCCGGAACGGCGGCGGCCGGCAGACAGAGGAGCCCGGCGAATACGACCCCTCCGCACAACCTGATTGCCTGCCTCGATTTCATCGGCGGAACCCCTGCGAAGTAGCACGGGCATTCTTGCCTGTGTGGGCTACGGCCAGGGTAGCACAGGCATTCCTGCCTGTGCAGAACAAGCCAACGTAGCACAGGCATTCCTGCCTGTGCAGGAGCCGACACAGGCAGGAATGCCTGTGCTGCTTTTCAGCGGGCCACCGGCTGGTCGGCGGCCCCGCCGAAGTAGATCCGGGTCAGGCCCCGGATGGCCCAGAGGCCGGTCGCCGGGCGGAAGACCCCGATCCGGGCGATCCCGTCGCCGTCGTAATCCGCCGGGACCGTGTCATCCCCGACGGTCCCGAAGTAAGCCCGGGTGATCCCCCGGACCGCCCACAAACCCGTGCTCGCCCGGAAGACCGCCGGGTCGAGACCGGGGTAGGAGTCGTAGCCGGCGATGACCGGACGATCCCCCGAACCGCCAAAGTATATCCGTTCCCCGGAACGGGACGCCCAGAGGCTGCTGGCCGGGCGGAAGATCCCGATCCCGGCCGTGCCGTAACCGTGGAAATCCCCGGGGACGGGATCATCCCCCGAGGCGCCGAAGTAGACCCGGGTGACGCCCCGGACCGCCCAGAGTCCCGTGGCCGGCCGGCGGATCGCGAGGTCGGTCGTCCCGTCGCCGTCGTAGTCCCGCGGCAGCGGGTCGTCGGCGGAGCCGCCGAAGTAGGCCCGGGTGACCCCCCGGGCCGCCCAGAGGCCGGAGCTCCCCCGGAAGACGGCGAGGTCGGTCGTTCCGTTCCCGTCGTAGTCCCCGGGCGAGGGGAGGTCGCCGGAGCGTCCAAAGTAAACCCGGGTCAGACCCCGGATCGCCCAGAGGCCCGTGGTCTCCCGGAAGACGGCGATCTCCGAGGTCCCGTCGCCGTTGTAGTCATAGTTCCAGACGCTGGAGGAACGGGAGGGGAAGACGTAGCGGTTGGCGTAGACGTGCGTGTCGGAACCATCCCGCTGGTCGAAGACCACCATCGCGTGGCCCGAGGGGTCGATCGCCACCTGAGGGTTGTCGGCCCATCTGTCCGGCCCGGAATCGATGGCCGCCGCCCCGGCCCAGGAGGACCCGTCCCAGATATTGGCACAGGTCCTGATGTCAACAGTTGCCAGACCATCCGTAGTGGACTCCGTGAAAGTCACTATCCCCCGCCCCGCGCCGTCGATCGCGACCGGGGCGGAGTAGTAGCCGACGCGCCACTCGGTGTCGGCGTCGACGATGACGGGGACGGACCAGGACGAGCCGTCCCAGAGCGTGGCCCAGACGCGGGCCTTGGAGCCGTCCGATTGGACGAAAGTCGCCAGCGCTTCGCCTCTGGAGTTCAGCGCAACATTCGTTCCGGTTACGGAAGTTCCCGTCCCGGCATCAATGGTCGTGGCCCCCGTCCAGGAAGTCCCATTCCACCAGTTGGCGCAGGCCCGGTAGTAGGCCGTGATTGAAGGATCCTCGTCCTGCCTGAAGACCGCCAGGGCGTTCCCGCTGCCGTCCATCACGACCCGGGGGGCGAGCGCATGGGCCTCCCAGCTCATATCGATGGCGGTGGAGATTGCCCAACTGGACCCGTTCCAATGGCAGCCGTAAATGCGGTTGGGCGTCCCGTACTGGCGCCAGACCGCAACCGCGTTCCCGGTCCGGTCCATCGCGATCCCCGGCGAGTCGGCATTGGTGGACGCCCCCAGGGGCGAAATTCTCTGGAGCGAGGTCCAGGCCGAGCCGTTCCAGTAACCGGCGAAGATCCTGTCCGGGGTATCAATGACCTTGAAAGCGACCATCGCAGTCCCGGAGGCGCCCATCGCGACTTCCGGCAAATTCGACTGTCGCCCCAGGCCCTCGTCGACCGGCGCGGCGCCGACCCAGACCGAGCCGTCCCAGCGGTTGAAGTAGACGTGAAAAGCCGAGGTGGACTCCTCGAAGGCGGCGAAGGCGTTACCGCCGGAGTCCATCGCGACCCGCGGGTCAGTGCTCTCCCAGGCGTCATTTCCGGAGTCGATCCGCTGGGCCGTCCCCCAGGCGGAACCGTCGAAGACGTTGGCGAATGATTGTTGCAGCCAGGTAAATTCATTGATCTGAGACCACTCGGTAAAGGCCGCCACCACCTGGCCGTCGGGGCCGACCGCCACCTGGGGGCTATCGGCGTTCCGGATCCCGCTGCTGATCGCCACGGGCCCGGACCAGCCCTGGGCCAGAACGCAGGCGGAGGGGAATAACAGGGCCGCCGCCGACAGCATTAAAACCATCAACCCAAAACCGCTTTTGCTCATCGCTTCCTCCCTGTACCGGAGTCTTTGCTCCCGGAACTTTCGGTAAGTATTGGTAATATTTTCGGCTCTCGGCAGAATATATGTAGATGTACCACGACAGCTCTGATCGGTCAACCCAATCGGCCGGGGTTTCCCTCGGTAGCACAGGCATTCCTGCCTGTGCGGAACAGGCCAAGGTAGCACAGGCATTCCTGCCTGTGTACCGGCCGACACAGACAAGAATGTCTGTGCTACCTTGTTGCCCGGCCAGCGTAGCACAGGCATTCCTGCCTGTGCAGGAGCCGACACAGACAGGAATGTCTGTGCTACTTTTCACAGGCAGGAATGCCTGTGCTACCTTGCTGGCGGCGTTCAGACCAGGCTGACGATCAGGGCGCCCCAGACGGTCAGGAGGACGTTGCCGATCGCGTAGGGGACAGTGTAGCCGATCACCGGGACCGCGCTTTTCGCGTCGTCCTTGACCGAGTTCATCGCCGCGGTGCAGGTCCCGGCCCCGGTCATCGCCCCGAGCAGGAGCACCGGGTTGAGCTTGAGCAGGTAGAGCCCGAAGACCCAGGTCAGCAGGTGGGGGATCGAGGTCAGGCAGACCCCGGCGATGAAGATGCTGATCCCCGCGGTGCGCAGGGCGTCGAGGGCCCGGGGGCCGGCGGCGATCCCGACGCAGGCGATGAAGAAGTTCAACCCGAGGTCGGTGAAGATCCAGACCGTCGGGGTCGGGATCAGGCCGAAGGTCGGCCGCAGCGAACGGAGCCAGCCGAAGAAGAGGCCGGAGACCAGGACCCCTCCCCCCACCCCGAGGGTGATCGGGATCCCCCCGACCTTGACCGCGATCAGCCCGAGCAGGGTCCCGAGGATCAGGCCGATCCCGACCATCACCAGGTCGGTGACCTGGGTCGGCCGTTCGGGGTAGCCGATTTCGGCGGCCAGGGCCTCGACCGCCGGGCGGTCGCCGATCACGTTGATGACGTCGCCCCGGTGGAGGACGAGTTTCGGCCCGAGCGGAAGCTCGTGCCCCTGGCGGGTGATCGAGCGGACGTAGCACCCCCGTCCGCGGGCGGAGAAGATCTCGTCGAAGGTCTTCCCGCTCAAGCTCTTGTCGGTCAGGCAGATGGGGAGGATCTCGCCGATCATCCCCCGGACCAGGTCGTCATCGACTTCCGGGCCGAACTCTTTCCAGGCGTTGAAGATCCGGGAACGGTGCCCGGCGAGGACGATGATGTCCCCCCGCTCGAGCTTGAGGTCGTCGGTGACGTTTTCGATCACCTTCCCGTCCCGCTGGATCCGGTCGACGGCGGTATAGGCCTGGTGGTAATCTTTCTGGCGGTATTCCGCCTCGATCTCCCCCACGGTCTTCCCGACCGCCTCGGGGTTCTCGACCCGGTAGGCCCGGGGGACGATCAGGTTCGACCAGTGGAAGGCCTCGAGCGAATCGGCCGAGCTGGTGGAGCCGAGTTCGGCCTCGGCCTTCTTCGCCTCGGCCGGGAGGTCGATCCGCCAGAGTTTCCCGATCATCTTCAGGAGAATGATCAGCCCGGCGGTCCCGAAGATGTAGGTCACGGCGTAGGCCACGGCGACGTCGGATTTCAGGTTCATCGTCGAGCCGAGCAGGGTCTTGCCGGTGGCCAGGTGCTCGATCGCCCCGTCGGCGGTCCCGATGATCGCCGACTGGGTCAGGGCCCCGGCCATCAGCCCCCCGGCGTAGCCCTCGGTAAGGCCGAAGGCCCGGGCCAATACAACGGCGGCCAGCAGGGCCGCCACGCAGAAGAAGACCGCCACCGCCACGTACTTCACCCCGCCGCGCTTCAGCCCCCCGATGAAGTCGGGGCCGACCTTGTAGCCGATGGCGAAGATGAAGAAGCCGAAGGAGACGGTCTTGATCAGCCCGAGGTCGAGGTCGTCGTGGCCGCGGAAGATGAAGGCCCCGAGGACGATCGCCACCAGGAGGACGCTGGTGGTGGAGCCGAGGGAAAAGGACTTGCCGAACTTGACCTTCCCCAGGGCGTATCCCCCGGCCAGGGCGGCGAAGAGGACGATCGAGGGGTTGGCCCGCAGAAACGCGTAAAGTGTTTGCACCATCGTTTCACCTCCCGGGTTGGTAAGACGGTAATCGGTAATCAGTGATCAGTAATCAGTAATCGGTAATCGGTTACCAGCGTCTGGGCTTCACTGATTACTGATTACCGATCACTGATTACTTTTCTTTCTCCCACTCCTTCTTGTACTCGTCGAGCAGATCGCTGATCGCCTTGCCGATCTGCTCGTAATCCGGCTTGAAGAGGTTGGCCAGGGAGACCCGGACCGACATCTCGGGGGCGTCGAAGCCGCCGCCGTCCATCAGGACTATCCCCTTCTCCTCGGCCAGCCGCCAGACGAAGTCGATCGGCTCGTGGGAGGTCTCCATCCACTTCCCGAACTCCTCGCCATAGCGCGCCCGGGCCAGTTTCCGGATGTCGATCGTGGTGTAGTAGCAGGCGTAGCAGGGCAGCTCCGGACCCTCGATCCCCAACGCCCGGTAGAGGGCCCCGTAGCGCTCGTGGACGATCGCCTGCATCTCTTTCTTGTAGAGGTGATAGTCGGAGTCGAGCAGCTCCTGGAGCGAGAAGAGGACCATCATCACCTGCTGGGGGGTGGAGAGGCCGGCGGTGTGGTTGAGGGCCACCGCCCGGCTGTCGGCCACCATCCGGTCGATCAGGCGGATCTTGGCCGGGTCGGTGGAGATGGTGCGGTAGCGGTCGTAGAGCAGCTTTTTCTTGTCTTCGGGGAGGGCGGCGATCATCTTATCCATCACGTTGTCCCGGTAGATCCCGATCGCCCCCAGCCGCCAGCCGGTGGCCCCGAAGTACTTGGAGTAGGAATAGACCAGGATGGTGTTCTTCGGCGCGATCGCGACCAGGGACTTGAAGCCGTTGACGAAGGTGCCGTAAACGTCGTCGGTGAGGAGGATCAGGTCCTTCCGCCGGGTCTTGACCAGCTCGGCGATCTTCTCCAGGGACTCGGAGGCCATACTCACCGAGGTCGGGTTGGAGGGGTTGACCAGGAAGAAGGCCTTGATCGACGGGTCGGCCAGCTTCTCCAGCTCGGCGGCCGGGTACTGCCAGTTGTCGTTCTCGTCCTGCTCGACCTCGACCTCGACCAGCTGGTAGTCGTTGAGGGGCGGGATCTCGATGTAGGGGGTGAAGATCGGGGTCCCGATGGCGATCTTGTCCCCGGAGTTGAGGAGGAAGTTCTCCTTTAAAGTGTTGAAGATGTAGGTCATCGCCGCGGTCCCGCCCTCGGTGACGAAGATGTCCATCGTCCCTTTCGGCGGATCGTTGTCGCACATCGTGTTGGCCAGGTAGGCGCGGACGACGGCCTCGGTGTTCTTCAGGACCCGGTCGGGGACCGGGTAATGGTCGCCGAGGATACCGTCGACCATCTCTCCGATGAAGGAGTCACCGTCGAGGCCGAGCTGGTCGGTCACGTAGCGGTAGCCGTTCTCCAGCAGCTGGGTCCCCCGCTGCTCGGCGTGGATTTCGCAGAAATGCAGAAACCGTTCCCCCATCCCCTTCGAATCCGGGGCGCCGGCGATTCCGGGGCGGCTCATCACCCGGTGGGCTTCCTCGATGGCGAAGGTGATCAGGATCGAGAAGGCCAGCCGGGGGAAGACCGCCACCCAGTTCGGGTTGCCCCGGCCGGCGTTGAGCATCATCTTGATCCGGGGGCTCTGGGCCATCTCGATCAGCTTGTCCTTCAGTTCAAAGGGGCTCAAGGCCTCGTACTCTTTTTCCGTCTTCGCGCGGTCCATAGTCAATTCCTCCCGGGTTGGATTTCGGTTTGCCGTTTAGATGTCGTATTGAAAATAAGATTTCAGCTTCTCGGTCGAGAAGTCCGGCTGGGCCAGGGCCAGCATCAGGAGCAGGCGGGCCTTGTGGGTGTCGATCTCCCCGCCGAGGACGCAGCCGATCTTCTCCAGGTATTCCCCCCCGCCGACGTCGCCGTAGGCCGGGACCACCCCTCCCCACTCAACCCGGGTGGTGACGACCACCGGGATCTTCTTCTCCAGGGCCTCCTTGATCGCGGCGGCGACCTCGGGGTTGACGTTCCCCGATCCCACCCCCTCGATCACCAGGCCCTTCGCCCCGTCGGCGACCGCCTTCCGGATCAGGGAGCCGTCGTCGCCGGCGAAGACCGAGTAGGGGACGACCGGGGGCAGTTCATCGGGGACGGGGAACTTCAGTTTCCGGGGCTGGTCGTTGAACCGCTCGACCTTCCCCATAATCACGTAGCCGAGATAGCCGTGGGGGCCGGAGGTGAAGGTCTGGGGGTTGGTCGATTCGGTCTTTTTCACGTACCAGGCCGAGTTGACGTAGCTGTTCAGGGTAACCGTCACCCCCCAGCCTTCGGATTTATCCGAGCAGACCTGGATGACGGCGTTCATAATGTTGGCCGGGCCGTCCGGGCTGAGCTCGGAGGCATTGCGCATCGCCCCGACGAAGACCACCGGCTTGGGCGAGTCCGCGGTCAGCTCGAGGAAGAAGGCCCCCTCGGCCATCGTGTCGGTCCCGTGGGTGACCACCACCCCCTTCACCTCCGGGTCGGCCAGGAGCTCGTTGACCTTGACCGCCAGCTTCCGCCAGATCTCCGGGGTCATATGCGAGCTGTCGATGTTGCAGAGGGCGAAGACCTTGATCCGGGCCACCTTGGCCAGGTCGGGGACCGCCTTGATCAGGTCGGCGCCGGAGACCGCCGGGACCGCGGCCCCGGTGGCCGGGTTGATCCGCTCGGCGATGGTTCCCCCGGTGGAGACGATCCAGACCAGGGGCAGTTCCTCACCCGGCAGGGAGGCGGGGAGGAGAAAAAGGAGGGAAAGGAAGAAAACCGGGATCCAATAACCGAAACAACGCATATTCACCTCCGGTTCGGTTGGGGTTCTCCCGCCGGTCATCCGGCGCGGAAGCAGCTGGGAGACATCTTACCTAATTCCGGGATCGGCGACAAGGACATAAATCCGGGATGACAAAACTGACCTGAAGTAATAGCATCCCCTACCCGGGAGGTGACGAAAATGAAAAACAGCAAACCCACGCTGGTGGCCGCCGGCCTTCGGGCCGGCGAGACGGATATGTACAACGAGGACGAGATCTGGTCCCGCTACAGCGGCGACAAGCCGGACATCGGCCGGGCGCTGATGGCCGTCCTCCGCAACCTCGACCATAACCTGCCCCTCTCCCGGAAGCTGAGAGCCCTCTCGATCGGCTCCGGTTCGGAGCCCCAGTTCCGGATCCTCCAGGCCGCCGTCCGGGGAGGGCTCTTCCTCCTCGATATCGATCAGGTCCCGTTGAATGTGGTCAACGAACGGGTCCGGCGGCAGGGGCTGTCGGGGGTGAAGACGATCCGGGGCGATTACAACCGCCTCCTGCTCGACCCGGCCCGGGCGAAAAAATTCCGGGAAGACCGGCTGGCCGGAAGCCGGATCGACCTGATCACCCTTCACCACTCCCTCTACTACTCGAAAACGGAGGACTGGGAGCGGCTCTTCGCCAGCCTCGGCCGGGCCGTCCTGGCCCGGCGGGGGGCGATCCACGCCGTGATGATGTCGGCGAGGAGCCGGGACCGCCGCTCGACCACCTGGCTCTACAACCACTTCGCCGGGAAATACTTCGGCTGCCGCAACGACCAGGACCTCCTGGCCTTCGCGGATACCCTGAGGAAAAACCGGACCCTGAAGGGTTCCCGGATCGTCACCCGGACCAGCGAAGTCCGCTTCCGGGTCGACGACTTCGGCAAGTTCATGGCCGTGGTCTGGATGATCCTCCTCTACCCCAACGTCCACCGCTACAGCCGGCGGCAGCGCGAGGAGATCACCGGTTACTTCTACCGGGAGTTCCGGGAGAAGAAGCAGCCCCTGATCCAGCACCAGGATCACCTGGTTCTCTACCGGGGTCTTTAACCGGCGGGGGGGTGTCCCGGAGCACCAGGGCGAAGATGATCCCGGACCCGGCGCAGAGGGCGTTGATGACCATATCGTCGATATCGCCCACCCGGTCGGGGAGGAAGTGCTGCAGGACCTCGTCGAGGAAGGCGAAGGCCAGAACGATCTCCGTCCCGGTGCGCGTGGAGAAGAGCCGGACCGAGAGAAATCCGAAGCCGCCGAAGAGGGGAATGTGCCACCAGCGAGCTGGATACTGCCGGACGTAATACATCAGGGCGGCGGCCAGCAGGGTCATCCAGAGCAGGTGGAGCAAGCCGGCCGGTCCGGCTTTCCGGACCAGGGCGGCGCCGGCGGCCAGCAGGAGAAGGAGGACGCTCGCTCCCAGGATCCAGGCGATTGCCGGACGGCCGATGGTCTCAGCCAGGTACCGCTGGACCGGGCGGCCGAACAGGGAAAACGCCGGGATCGCCGCCAGGTTGACAGTCCAGAGAATCCCCGTCCCCGGCCGCCGGCGGAAAACGCAGCGTGAGTCTCTTTCAGTGTTTTTCATACTGCCGGACTATCACTAGCTGGAGGACGGGCCGACCAACACCCCGTCCTCCCAGAACTCTTCCCGTTCCCGAAGGCCGGACGGGGTCCACCGGACCGAACGGCCGTGCCGCTTTCCCTCCCGCCAGTTCTCCTCGCTCTTCATCCTTCCGTTTTCGTACCAGGTGAACCACCGTCCGTGTTCCTTCCCCTGGCGGTACTCCGACTCCAGCATCACCCGACCGTTATCGTACCAGAGAGTCGCCTTTCCGTGAAGAACCCCGTCGCGCCAGCCGGTCTCCATTATCTTCCGGCCCTCCTCGTTCCAGCGGACCGCCTTCCAGTGGGGCCGCCCGTCCCGGCGCTCGGCTTCCAGCTTCTTCCCCCCGTTTTCGTACCACTCCAGCACCTTCCCGTCTTCCCGGCCCTCCCGGTAATCCACCTCGCTCTTCTTCGCCCCGCCGGGGTACCAGTAAGTCCATCGTCCGTGCCTTCGGCCCCCGCGGTATTCGCCCTCCCACTCTTTCCCTCCCCCTTCGTACCGGGAGACCGCCCGCCCCGTGAACGGCCGGTCGGAGCCGATCTCGTAAACCGTCCCATCCCGCTCGACCAGGCGGTTAAAATCCGTCACCCCCGCCGGGACGGGGGCCGGGCCGGCGGCGGTCTCCTCCGCCGCCTGATCGCCGCAGCCGGCCGCCGCCAGGAACAATAGGATCAGAACGGCGGACGGGCGGGGGAAAATTTTCCTGCTCGGCACCATCATATCTAACAGGTCCGGCCCATAATCGCCCCGGGCGGCGGTTTTGACAAGTTCCGGTTTATCGGTTCTCCGCCCGCGGGAATCAAAGGATTGAACTTCCCCCTCCGGAGCCGGACCGATCCCGGGAGGGAACCTTCCCCCGAAGCAAGAGCCGACCGGGATCGCCGGCCGGGGCCGGTCAGCCGGCCGGCTTCGCCGCCGCTTCGGGCGGGGAGGGCTTCGGCCGGGACAGGGCCCGGATGAAGGAGACCGCGCCCTGGAGGAAGAAGATCCCGGCCACCCAGTAGTAAAAGAGCCGGGGCCGGGCCAGGATCAGGACCCCGACGGCGATATAGGCCAGCCCGGTGACCAGGAAACTGATTCTCTCGGCGGCTTTCATCTGCGTAAACTCCTTTTGAAATAATCTTGCCAGGTAACCGACCCCCCGGACGAGGAATATGATCGCCGCCCAGTAGCGGATCATCTCCGGACGGAAATAGACCAGGAAGGCCATAATAATGTAGAGCGCCCCGGTGTAGAGAAGACCGGTCTTCTCCGTGCTTCCGGTCTTCCGGCTGATCGCGTCCGCCATCTTCAGGAAATTGTTTCGTTTCAGCAATGAACCGGTGAAGGCGGACTGCGGGTCGGAAGCGGCCAGGTTCTTCCGCATCGAGACCCAGAAGTTATGGAAGAAGATGATGTTGAGGAAGACGGCGGCCAAAAAGAGGCTCAGGTAATAGGTCAGCCGGCTGTAATAATCCCCCCAGGTCAGCAGGAGACCGATCTCGTCGAAGAAGAGACCGAGCCCGGCCCCGTACATCACCGCCAGGTGCCGGCGGGATAGCCGCCGGGTCCCGGCCAGCGCCCACCAGCCGGCCAGGCAGATCAGGGCGATCCCGATGTAGAAGTGGTGGATGTGGTAGCCGAAGAGGATGATGTTGCTCCCGAGGTGAAACTTCACCCCGGGGAGCTGCCCGGTCTCGGCGGCCCGGGCGAACTCGGTGTCGGCCGCCCCGGCTAAAAAGACGCTGAGCCGGATGTAGAGCAGCGCCGCCAGGAAGGAGACGGCGATGATGAAAGGGATTTCCTTTTCTTTCCGGATCACCTTTTTCGGGCTCCGTCCCGCCGCCGGCTTCACTTTCTCCCGCCGGCCCGGCGGTTGGATTTCAGGAGCCGGCAGGCGACCTGGTTCATCCCCGGGAGCTTCTTCTCCGGTTCGGCGAAATAACCCGGATCATTATCGCCGGAAAAGCTCCCGCTGTCCAGACGATTGCCGGGGCTTTCTCAGGTAGCCCGGGGGGAGAGGCGATCGCCGGGCGCGCCCCCGGCCCCGGCGGGCGGCGGGCCGGCTGGTTCCTCCCCGAGGTTGATGCCCAGCTCCCGGGCGCGTTTTTCCCAGCGCCGCCGGGCCAGCAGGCGCATATCCACGACGTCGTCCATCTCGTCGCTGATCTCTTTCCCCAGCAGGGTTTCCAGGGCGTCTTCCAGGGTGACGACCCCGGCCGTCCCGCCGTACTCGTCGACGACCACGGCGATGTGCTGGTGCCGGGCGAGCATATCTTCCAGGAGCCGGGAGAGGGAAATCGTATCGGGGACCGCCGGGATCTCGCGTTTCAGGGCTTGCAGCCTGATCTCATTCTTGTCCTGGGCGGCCATAAGGAGCGCCTGGTCCTTGAGGACGAACCCGGTGATGTCGTCGATATCCTCCCCGTAGACCGGGAGACGGGAGAAAGGGTTGTTTTTCAAGGACTTCAACGCCTCGGCGACGACCATATCCTCGGGCAGGGCGGAGACCACCACCCGCGGGGTCATAATATCCTTCACCGTCAGCGTGTTCAGCCGAAGCAGGTTGCGGAAGATGCGGGACTCGTGCTGGTCGATGTGCCCCCCGCGTTTCCCGACCTCGGCCATCGCGACCATCTCGTCCCGGCTCAGGACGTGGGGGACGTTGCCCTGCCCGATCGTCTTCGTGACTTTCTCCGAAAGCCAGACGATCGGATAGAGCCCGTAGACCATCGCCCGGATCAAAAACGCGGTAATCCCGACCAGCCTTTTCCAGTACACGGCGCCGATCGTCTTCGGAACGATCTCCGAAACGAAGAGGATCATCAGGGTCATCAGCGCGGAAAACAGGCCGATCCAACCGCTGCCGAAGACCGTCTTGGCCTGGATCCCGGCCATAATCGCCCCCACCGTGTGGGCGATGGTGTTCAGGGTCAGGATCGCCGCGATCGACCGATCGACGTTCTCCTGCCTCAACTCCCTCAGGAGCCGGGACAATTTCGGGTGATCCTCCCGGAGGCTTTCGATATAGGTGGGCGTGATGCAGAGAAGAACCGCCTCCGCTATGGAGCAGACGAAGGAGACGGCCAGGGCCAGGAGGACGTAGCCGGCCAGGAGGATGATCTCTGTCGTTTCGCTCTGCATATCCGCGCAAGTTCCTCACGCGCGTGAAAATACTAAATCAATCGGTTCAAAGTGAAAATTTCAGCTGTTTGCGATCCCGAACGAAAAGGGGCCCCGGCTCTGCTCGGAGAACCGGGGCCCCTTGAGGTCCGGACCGTTCTTACGACTGCGAACGGATCACGTTGACGGCCTGCTCGCCCTTCCGGCCGGGGGCAACCTCGAACTCCACGGTCTCGCCCTCGGAGAGGGTCTTGAAACCGTCTCCCTGGATCGAGCTGTGGTGAACGAAGACGTCTTCGCCTCCGTCGATGGCGATAAAGCCGTAACCTTTGCGGTCGTTAAACCATTTGACTGTGCCAGTGGCCATTTCAGTCATCTCCTTCTGCTGCTTTTACTGCGCCGGGAAACCCGGCGGAAGACCATCTCCCGCCGAAACGCGGCTTCCCGCCCCGGCGCCGAAAAACGGCCGCGCACCCTTTAAGTAAAGCGCGCGGCCGTTCGCTCGAAACACCTGGGCTTACTTGACGGACCACCTTACTCTTTCCCGGTCCCGGGTCAAGAGAAATCTTTTCTCCCCGCCTCAGTCCAGCTTGACCGCGGTCCCGTAGGCGCAGACCTCGACCACCCGGGGCGAGATCACGGAGACGTCGAAGCAGACCTTGATCACCGCGTCCGCCCCCCGCTCCTTGGCGTTGGCGATCATCCGGGAGAGGGCGGTGTCCCGGAGGCGGGTGAGGAGGCAGGAGTAGTCCTCCAGGTCGTTGCCGGAGACGGCCGGGGTCTCTTTCTCTTCCGCCCGCTCCTTCTGGCGCATCTCCTCGGCCGGGACCAGGCCGACCTCGTCGCCGGTGATGATCCGGGGGGCGAGCGCCACGGCGGAGAGCATCGCCTCCTTCAGCCCCTGCAGAAACGAATCGCTGACCGGCTTCGAGCCGACCACGTTTCCCCGGACGATCCCCAGGATCCGGGTGATCTTCTTGTCCGGCACATTGTCGATATTGGTGATGATCATATTCTTCCTCCTTCGTCTGAAATCATTCTCTTCGGAACACCGGTTATTTGATTAAACACCCTCCGGGTATACCGCTGACAGGCAACCGGAGTGGCACAGGCATTCCTGCCTGTGTACCGCCAGAGTAGCACAGGCATTCCTGCCTGTGTACCGCCAGAGTAGCACAGGCATTCCTGCCTGTGTACCGCCAGAGTAGCACAGGCATTCCTGCCTGTGTACCGCCAGAGTAGCACAGGCATTCCTGCCTGTGTACCGCCAGAGTAGCACAGGCATTCCTGCCTGTGCCCCCCTTCGAACAGACAGTAATGTCTGTTCTACTCTACTCTTCCGCCCGCGGTTTATCGTTAAAAATTCAGGTATTATTTTCCCGGACCGGTCTCGATCCGTTCCAGGTTCTTCCCGTCGGTGACCAGGATTGCCCGGCGGGTGCCGCGGCCGGGGACAGTGAGGTCGACGATCGTCCCCCGGAGCCGGACCCGGTCGCCCCGCCAGAGCTCGCCCCGGTGGGCGCCGTGATAGACGACCAGGTCCCGGTCGGCCTCCGGCTTCCCGTCGGCCCGCCGGATCCCGGTCAGGTTGACCAGGACCGGCAGGTAGAGGTTGTGGGTGTCGTCGCCGACCGTTCCCTCCAGGTCCACATCCTCCTCCGCCACCTCCATCGTAAAATCGAAGAGGGGGATCTGGGAGATTTCGGCGTAACGGAAGAAGGGGCAGATCAGGGTATCGGCGTAATGGAACCGGATCGGCCACTCCTTGCCCAGTTCCACCACCCGCCCCTCGGGATGCTCGGCCAGGTACTCCCGGATCCGGGCGGCGACGCCGGCGTTCTCCTCGGGCGACCCGATGAAGACCATATCGATATCGTCCTCGACCAGCCCGTAGGAGAGCGACCCGGAGACCCCGGTCCGGTCCGGGTCCCAGTCGAGCAGCCGGCAGGTTTTTTGGACGGCTTCGTCGATCCAGGGGTAGGACTGGCGCAGGATCCGCATCGAGCGAACGGAGTCGAAGAGGCCGAGGCAGCCGGCGAGGGGAAAGCGGACGAACTTGCGGGCGTAGACCGGCTTCTCCCCCTGCCGGGCGCGGAGCTCCGGGGCGACCCGGAACTGGTTGGCCAGCTGCCGGTCGTCGGGGATCATCCGCAGCTCGCCGTCGATGTACTCGCGGTGGGTCCAGCCGTACTTCCGGCCGAAGAGGTCGATGTGGCCGTCGGCCTTCGGGTACTTGATGATCATCCCCCAGAAGGCCCCGGGGGGATGGCAATAGCCCTCGGCGAAGACGAAGCTCTCGTCCCGGCGGAAGAAATAGGTGCTGTCCATCACCGGGCCCTCGAACTCGGCGATCGGGACCAGGAATTTATCCATCATTTCGGCGAAGCTGTCGCGGGTCATAACTGTCTCTCCAATCGATGATGCCCTCGCGGGCGGCCAGGAAAATCGTCGGTATGATAGGCTTTCCCCGCCCCGGGTTCAAGGTCTAATAATGGATCGCCCTGTTGTTGGTACGTCAAGTTGTCCGGTCGAATTGGTAAGTGATCTGTCCGGTTTGGATTGTTTATGAGGGGAGGGATCCTCTCTTCTCTGCCCCCCCTAGGGGGGGCGCGCTCAAGCTGCTTCCCG